>Ga0214919_10000216_pt1 | contig 98930 bp, 104 predicted proteins | sample LL1503_MetaG_FD_177994 | JGI IMG/M metagenome (GOLD analysis project Ga0214919, IMG submission 177994) | Freshwater microbial communities from Lake Lanier, Atlanta, Georgia, United States - LL-1503 | ecosystem: Environmental > Aquatic > Freshwater > Lake | place: USA: Georgia | collected...
ACCACCACCACCACCACCACCAATGCGGCAGCTGGGATCCAATCAGATATTCTCGGGATTCGGAGGGAGCTCATGGATCTAGTCGAATTGAAAGAGTACAAGATCACCACCACGAATGAAGTGGAGGTCTCCCCCAAAAGCATCATCTATACTCAGAAATCACAACCGGAAGGAGAAATCATGTACTGGTTTTCCGGTGAAGATCTGACGGTGATGCTGCAAAAGGACGGAATCTCTCCCGATGATTGTCCTATCCTCAGCGATGACTCGCTCCGATTGTCTCGACAGGAATACGCAGAGAATCCCTCTTCTCCCACCAATTTTTATTCTCAGATCCTACATAAAAAGATGGGCATGTTCATTTTTGGAACGGGAAGGCATTGGATCCTTTGTCTTCAGACGGACGTTCCCGAAATCCGCAAGGCGTATATGGATCTCCATTTGGACAACCACATGACCAGAGAGCGCCGTGAACTGGAAACCATTCTTCCCAAAGAGATTACGGACACGATTCGGTACCCTACGATTCGTGCCGCGGGGGATTGTGGTCCAGACTGTGTCCGCATCGCACGAAAGATTCATCATCAAATACTCAAGAATAAGAAGAAATGATTTGTTGGTCTTGCGGCAAATCGTCCAAGTAGAAAAGTTGAATCATGTCGGTAGAAGAACGCTTGAATTTGTCAGGAGCTATCCATCTGATTTCACCGGACCGTCAATCCGTGATGGTGTATGAAGAGAAATTATCGGCACAAGGGCTGTATGGATTTCTCTTTACGCCTTCTTACATGCGTGTCCTGCATTTCCCTTTATGGACACATTTTTTGGACCATTTTCACGAGAAACACACACAGGAGTCATGGAGGGAATGGGACGCGGAAGAAGAAGAACACGAAATGATGTGGTGGTCTCACGCGACCAAAAGGATTCACGTCAAATATCAGATCTTTTTTGAGGACCACCTGATGGAATGTTTCCATTCCTGACTACGACGCGCATAAACATAATTTCGTTCTTCTAAAAATTATGTTTTCGGAGAATAGTCCAAGGTTGGATTCGAACAAAGACAGGCAATATTGTGTTCCTCGGGTTTGTAGTTGGTCGTGATTTGACTCACAATGTCAGAACATGAATACTGTTGATGTTCTTTTGTTTTCGTTTCGTATCCCCCTCCCACACAAAAACCGACGGGTCCAAAATTGGCATATCCATTACAAAAGGAAGAACAAGGTTGAGTTCCATTATTGCCTTGTTTCCAGTACGTGGAACCAGGTGGTATTTTTTGTTTGATGAAATCTGTCACTGTGAGAGTTTTACCATCCACGTCCGTAATCGAGGTGTTTGCGGTGAGTGATGTGACTGTAGGCGCAGACGTTGAAGAAGGTGGGATTTGTTGCTTGATAAAATCTGAGATTGAAATAAAAGAACCATCCGCGTTGGCAATAGGTGTGTTTTCTGTGAGTGTCATGGCAGAGGAAGAAGGCGTAGAAGATGGTGGAATTTGTTGTTGAATAAAATCAGTGACGGATAGTGTAGAACCATCCACGGTGGTGATCGGTGTGTTTGCAGTTAATACCAATCCAGTCAACCCATTGGACGACGTTGTTCTAATAAGCGCCGTAATGGAGAGGATGATAGAAATTAAGAAGAAGAATACCAATAGTATGGTGATTGAATCCATTTATTAAAAAAAAAAAGTTTATCATAACATTTTGTCCAAGTACTCTTGCTCCACTCCTAAAAATCGGAAAAAAGGAAGTAATGATTGATAGTACACCTTGAGTTTACTCATCTCGTGAAGATTACCCGTAAGAAGATAATACATACAATGCGGCATCTCGTGGTAGTGAATCCTCTCCACTTGAGCCTGTTCTAAAAAATCACGTGTCAGATCAATACAATCCACTCTTTTTCCCGGAGACACCTCGTACTCCCTTATACGCGTATCGCTTTGAAGTTGAGTTGATAATACACTCTTGATGAATTGAAACTTGAGGAAATGAATCCGAGGGAAATAAAATCCCATATAATCAAGTCGCAACAATAACATGTCTTCGTCCGGTTTGATATAAACCGGTATGTGTGCTACCTGAAAATATTGGTTAGAAAACGTGATCCATTGCTGTATCATTCACACACACCCTTGCTGTTTCTACCTTTCATCGTTTGTCCTTAAATAAAACCCAACTTTCTTAGTCAACGTATTTTGTCCGTAAAAAATGTTGAAAGCCAAACGGCTTTTTTGATTGGAATTCATGTTCTTTCTTTACGATTACGATTAGGATTCATGAGATGTTTATTTTCAAAAAGAAACTAGATTAGGAATCGTTTTCCAATTCGATATGATGATTCATTAGAGAGCGAATCATGTCCGAACGTGTCTTGGAGGTGGGAAGGTTATGATCTTGGCATCGTTGACGCATGTCCTGAAGACGAAGGTCAGAAAATTGTTTCCACAGAGTCCTTTCCCGATCGGTCGAGAGGTGAGACGGCATGACCTCCTTTTCCTTCTTGTTGGATTTTGACACTTTCTCGACCTCCAAGAGTTTGGCGGTATGGACTGGGTGGAGAGTCGTAGTCTCCTCCTCTTCTTCCTCATTTTCAGAACTGGAGACCGAGAAGTCGTCTTCATGGTCGTCGGTAGGATTGCTAACTGCGGTCGTAGAATCGTTCTCTTCTTTCTCAGACTCATCGAATGAGGTCTGACGGAGGGCCTTGGAGCGAGCGGTGAATTCGGCCTTTTTGTCTACCGATACCATCTTCCAGAGGTCGCCGAGGGCTTTCGAAACCTCTCCAAACGGGAGATGAGAAAATTGGTCTCGATGCTCGTTACAAAAGATGACGTACCCAGATGGTTTCTTGGGCTGCCCGCTTTTCCTTTCCTTGGCACGCTTTCTGGCCGAGACGGGCTTGCGATGGCACACCTCTGTCCATAACTGGGAGAGAACGGTGATTTCGAGCTCGGGCTGACGATTGACGAGCTCCTCCAAAAACATGTCGACATACTGCTGGTGAAGCTTCTGTACGGCGCGGTTCATGGTATTCTTTGATCTGAAAACGAAGAAACGAAAAGAATGAAAAAACAATGGATCAGTATTGAGATGGAAGAAACATGGTGATAATGGAAGGTATTGAATATCTCAAAAATCAAAAAAAGAAACAGTGTTTTTTTTTAATGATGATTCTCGCTGACGACTCACTAAAAGATCTAAACTCTGTCTATGCAAGTTTTATAGACTGGTAGAGGAGTGGAGGACAAGTTGTCGAATCAGAGAGTTAGGAGGTTTTGTACACGACTTCGTGTTCACAAGCGGTAAATACCGGAACGTTGAACCATGATAACAACAAAAAGATGATGTACATGGTGACGGATAAGACGGTGACACAGATGATCAAGAGTTGAAAAGAGGACCGATAGTTGAGATCAAACCCCAGTTCACTCTTATTGAGTCTTTTTATTTTCCAAGGATACATGATCAACCACAGCATAATCATCAATTGAATGACAATCAAACTCATGGAAATAATAAGAACAATTAATTTTTGAGATTTACATGCTTGTGGAATATGTGCCACTTGCGAAGGATTACCAAGAATATCCATAATGTCATTTTCCTGCAGCGTCATGAGAAGTGATACAATACCAAGGAAACACATGACGACGAGATAAATCGTAGGATCTGCGCGGAAAAATGTGGTAAACCATTCATCCATATAACCAGGCTTTTCAATAATAGTAATCGACACCTTTACTCCAGCTTTTACACTGTCTCCTGTCTTTGCCTCGAGCCAGCGTGTTGCATCGGAAGCAGGATCCACGTTGAATTTCCGAGCAGGTTCAGGTGTTGTGTTAGCAGTAGAGGTCTGGATTCCCGTCGAATATGAATACCGTATATACATCCAAATGTATAGTATCACAATAACTACGGCAATGACAATCTTAAGTGGGAGCTGTTTCAGAACCGTTTTGGCACTCATCCTTTTTTTTCTTCTTTTTTTATTCTAAGAGAATAAAAATTAAATTCCATGAATGCGTTGATGATCGTTTGTCTTGTTTTGGGGTTGATCAGCTTATTCTTCCTTGTTGAATATGGTAGGTACCTCCTCCGACCTCTTTCTACTTCCGCGATGCAGTCTGTGTCCATGACCACCGTTCCTCCCCTTTTCCTTCACCCCTCGCTCGTGACCTCTTCCCAGAAAGGACTGCTGTTGCTTTGGAAAGACACCGCCACGGCTCTTCATTTGACGTCTCCTGCTACGCTCCAAGAGACGGTGGTTCTTACACCACACTCTCTCAAGATCCGCATCGATTCACCCCAGGGTAAGGCCTGGTTTATCGTGTATCCTCAGAACAAGGCCGTGTTTCTGGAAGACTATGAGGAATTTCACCCCGATTTGAGCCCCATTCTTTCTGTACTTCAATATCAGGTTCACGCATAACCACATCAGAGAAAAAATTAAAAATGAGGTAGGTCATAAGACCAAGGTCCCATGCGCGATTGAATTCGTTGCGTAGACGAAAACAGAGGAAAGACTTGGGATTACGAAATCGATCAAATCCTTGATACCGCATGACCAAATTGGACGACCAGTCCACAATAGAATATTCAGTGTTTTGCATACAAAGACTGATGGTGACGTCGTCCACAATCGTTCTATCGATTTCATGGCGTCGGAGTAGTAACTCTTCCACGGCCGGTAGAGAAAACAACATTGCAAATCCCCAGGTAAACATAAAGCCCACCATTTCTTGTCGGATACCCGACACAAAGTCCGGCGACTGAACTGGCCTGCGGTAGCCTCCGAAATGGCGTTTGCTGGGATCCAAGGATTCGAGTCTAGTCAGAAAAAGCGGAATATTACAAAAGGTCGAGATCGTGGTCCGCAAAAGAAAAGAAGGCCGATACGTGTTCACCACATGCTCCATGGCCACCAAGGTCTTTTCCAAAATGCCCGGAACCTTACTCTCTGACCCTCGGACCCAGATCCGATCTCCCTCTTCCTCCACCTTATGTTCTTGATGGGCTCGGAAACTGACAAAAAATACAAAAACACCCTGTGACTGAAACTGGTGAACATAGCGACGCTGGAGCGCCAGCATCTCGTCATAAAACGGTGTGGAATGAAAAATCATCAATATCACTAGCCTCATTTCTTTTTTTTTTTCATTCCTTTTGCTCCAAATTTTAAATTCTATTTTCTTTTTTCTATTTGGATTTTGTTTCTTCCACTCCTCCTCCTTCGAGAACAACTTCCTTGTTCTTGTCAAAGAACAACAGACGAGGGGGATGAAGGAGATATCGCAAAACACGATCGGTAGCATACGAGGTCCGAGACAGGATGCGGTCCATGGTGCGCTGAACTTTGGATATCTCCTTGGACATTTTTTCAAGACGGTCCCGCATTTTGTAGAGCTCCTTACCCTTCGCAAAGAGTTCGCGGTCTGTCATTCCAATATTCTTGATGACTTCGAGGTCTTCGATGGGTTCACTCGATGGTTTTCCAACCAGACTGTTTCGGATCGACACCGGGAGAAGATCCTTTAGTTCTTGACGAGCCACCATGATCTCCTCTTCCGTGTCGGTTCTTTCCTTCTCGTACTTTTGTTTTTCCTCGTCCAGTTTCCTGTACATGGGTTGGTTTTGAAGAGTCTTGAGGTGAGGTCGTAGGATCGGGTGGAAGATGGCGATATTCTGAACGGCATGAACAAGATTCTTGGATTTGTCCATCTTTCGAGAAAACAGTTCGAACAACGGATTGGACGCATCATGCCCCGTGATATCCATCGTGGTTTTGGGAATTGTCTTGAACGCCATGGGCATATTGCTCTTTTCTGTGGTCATGTCGAACCGAAAGACGGGATCCACCCATCGCGAGACATTGTCGTTGCCTGTCAGGATTCGCGTAAGAAGATAAAGGTGTTCGTTCATAATCTCCCGTTTTTCTCGTACCGCTTTCCATTCCCTATCCGCGGCATTGGCCGCTTTGGATCTTTCCACCTTTAGATTCTCCTCCATGATAGTGTCCAGACGTTCTCTGAATTGGCGCTCGTTCAAGACGCCCTCACGGTCGGTCGCACGAGCGCGTTCATTCTCGAGCTCTGTCTTTTTCATTTTCTTGTCCAATCCCAAGGATCGGAACAAGATCTCTGCCGCCGCCTTTTGATTCATCTTGAATTGTTTCTCATAATAATCACCATGAAGAGACACATGGTCACCCTGTTTCGGATCAAACAGAAGAAAGAGGATCCGTGTTATGACTCGCGCCGCAAGAAGAGGGGTCGCTTCCTCAGACAAGCTGGATTTTATCATGGCGAGCTGAGAAGGAGGGCGGTCGGAACGAACCATGGTCGTCAGGAAGACGGAGATACAATCCCACATGTCTGTCTGGGTCGCCGCGGGATAGGCTCGAGTGATGGCCTTCCATGCCTCAGGAACGGGATGATGCTCCTCCTCCTCCTCCTTTTCGTTCCACAAGAGGAAGAGTGTATCGGGATAGAAACACTCAAGAAAGAGAAGGAATTGATCGTGGTGGATAGGTGTGGCGATCAGTTCACGAAAGAGACGAAGCGATCGGAGGAAATCCTGAACGAAATAAAAGCCATAGGCAAACTTTTCATAATCCTCGGGAAAGAACGACTGAACCAGTATTTCTGCAAGACTACGGTCCTTGTCATCAAGCATCGTAAGAGTCACGTGATGCCAGGACGCGGCCGTGTTGCTGTCCGCCATCGGCATCATCTGGAGAATCTTGTTCTTAGCTTCGATCCAGGTCAGCATCTCCTGAACAGGACGGTGCTGCTCCCACTTCATCGTCAACGCCGTCTCGGCGAGTTTCTGCCGGCGTTGCTGAATCAAATACTGAAGACGCATTTGAAGCGTTTGGGAGAGCGCCGAGGAGTACAAGGGGGACGACTTGTCGGTAGGGTCGATTCGAAGCTGATCATAGGCCTCGATCCGTGATGCCCCACCATAGTGTCGAAACAGTAGGTAAAAGAGGTACTGTGTGAGTTGATGGAAATGAAGTCCGTCCAACAGGAGGTCTACCGTCATTTCTGGATTGAGAATGTCATCCGTGTCTGAGGAAGAGACAATGTGGTCTTGATCGCTGTGGAACCAGATCTTGGGAACAAACGCGACGGCTTCCTGTATCTGTTCGACGGTCATGCGATTGGATTCTAATCGGTTGATGATTGGACGGTAGGGTTGAATTGTGAGCATCTTCTGAGCAAGACCCGCGCCCGGTTCAGAATCGTTGGGAAAGAGCGCGGAATCGACTTTTTGATTATGATACAAATGATACAATCGAAACACCACGTCCTTTTTCTCTTGTTCCGGGAAACGAGCCGCTTCTTGCTGGAGAAGGATGGGGATCAACTCTTCGGTCAGTTCCACGTCTGGGTAGGAACGAATCACATGTTCAAAGAAACCACGGAGGAGGAGATCACTGATTTTGTGGCCGATAAACTGGTTCACAAACGGTGCATACTCTCGTCGGACAAAACCGGCGAGGTTCCCGGGATGATGAAGTTCATGGCAGACAAGTGAATAGTGAGGAAGTGTCTTGGCCTGGAATTGCTCCCAGGTGCTCCAATAGAGACGAGAGCGCTGTTCGGCCGGCATGGGGATCTGATCGTATCCGAAAATCGCAGGGGCCACTTTGTGTTGAACCAGAATTAGCTCGACTGGCTGACCAAACATATCCTGGATGGATTCGCCATTCTGTATCGTCTCGATCATAAACTCGACCGCTTGGAGGATCTTGAAAATCTTTTCTGGCGTCGCTCGAATCGCGGGAGGTACCTTTTTTCGGGATAAAGCAGCCCTGGCCTTGATACCGCTCTCCACCGCTTCGATCTCTCCAAGAATCAGATTGCGGAACTCTCTGATCTTGTACTTGGGATTGTATTTGAGCTCATGGTGGAGCTGATAAAGGGTCGATTCCCTTTCATCCGGCTCCTTGTCGGACCGCACATCGCCACCATGAACCAGATTCTTGACCCATTCTTCCTCATCTGAAGGACGGTACCCACGCCAGTCCAATTCTTGTCGGACACGTTCCAGACTCAGTCCCACCACGTTATACCCCCACCAGTCCATTTCCACCGGGTACAGACCCAATAAGGCCATAAAAGCCTGGTTCTCCTGATCCATATGGTACTCATACGAAGGATGGACGCGAATCGCATCGCGGAAACGGGCTCCGACGCTTCGTGTCGTCGCGGTCTTGGTCATACACTGCGCTTTCTTCATATGAAAGGCGTCCGTGCCCTCCCTCAAGATCTTCATATACTGGTCCGCATCTAGGCGGTTAAAGACATGCCGGGCGTCATAGAGAGAAGAGTAGGAGAGCACGAGGGCCCGGTCTTGGGGACGGGAGAGAAGCGAGGCCATCATAAAATGCTCCACGGTGGGAAAATACTCAGATCCCATACGGAAACCGATGGGCGCCTCGTTGCATAGTATCCCAAAAGGACGGTTGTCCATACCTTGAATAGTAAGGGTCTGAGAGGATGTCATGATTCCAATGATTTTATATGTGTGCCTGTTTTATTATAAAATCATTTAAAATCAAAAAAAACAAGAGAATAAAAAATGAGTGGAATCTTGTTTTTAGGGAATGAGGATTTTTGTGTCCGAGCGGGAGAAAAGGGAAATATGCTCTGTTTAACGGGGTGGAAGGGTCTAACATTGATCATGTTTTACTCCAAGGAATGTCAATTTTGTGACAACCTTATTAATAAATTCAAGCAATTACCCACCATTGTAAATGGGTGTAAATTTGGCATGGTTTGTGTCAACCGGAACATGGACGTGGTGGAGAAATCCAAAAACACCATCTCCCCCATTGAGTACGTCCCCGATGTGATTTTATTTGTAGACGGTATCCCTTATATCCGGTACGACGGACCGCATGACATTGAGAGTATCAAGACGTTTATTTTCAATGTGTACGAACGTCTTCAAAAGACCTGTTTCAGCGATCAGCAGAATCAGCCTCCTCCCAATCCCAATTCGCGTATGATGGCGGCCAAGAATCCAAATCCTCATGGAGGACAACCGAACCCTCATCCAAATCCACCCGGTCAGATCCGTCATCCCGGCAACAACAAGATTCCCGAGTATACCATTGGCATCCCGGTATGTGGTGGGAAAAATGATCAGGGTCGGTGTTATCTCGAGTTCCAGACCGCCTATCCGGGCAAGATGGAAAAGCCAATGGGTGGTCCTCCCATACGCGCCTAGTCTGAAGGAACGATGGACAGCAAGAGTCAAAAAGGAATATATTTTGTTATAGTAGACGGATGAGCTCGTTTGGACGTTATACCTATGGTCGTCCTGAGGTCCGTTGGGTAGCTGGTACTAAGTTAGTTGTAAAAAATTTTACCAGTATTGCGGCCAATGTTACTATTTATCTTGGCAATGGATTTGGTCACGACTCGTCTTTTGTTTCCACCTATCCTTTTTCGTTTATACATCAAGCCATAGTCGAAACACTCGTGGAGACGTTATCATCGGAAACGATGTCTGGATCGGTGAAAATGTGGTGATTATGTCTGGAGTGACGATTGGCGATGGTGCGGTGATTGCCAATAATAGCCACGTCATCAAAGATATTGAACCCTATTCGATAGGTGGAGGAAATCCCTGTCGAACGATTAAATATCGATTTACACCCGAACAAATCGAGCGTCTTTTGGAAATCAAGTGGTGGGACTGGCCGGAGGAGAAGATTCGGTTCTATTTACGATTCATTTGCAGTCCCAATGTGGATGATTTCTTATCACTAGTATTGTATTATGGACCTGAAAACACTGACTATACACAGAATGTGGATGTTACCTCCACCGTAGCCAATCTACATTTTTTTACGACTAAAAATATGAACCAGCTATTTGGTGATAATAGCCCTAATCGTATAAAGTACTTATCGGTTGTCTCCAAAAAGACCAATCAACTTATCCTACAGATTAAAGAAGACGATCCTGTACAAACGATTTATCTTGATCGCTAACAACAGATCCATCTGATGAATTAAATTTTCAACGATCATTCAATTCTTGTGATCGTGGGATTTTTTGACGGTATCCGAGAGAAAAGGACAAGGGGAAATGAGAAATCACGCCAAAGGAGAGAGGATCACGAAGCAGATGGAAGATGCTGGGGATATTGGTACGATGATAATGACGGTTTTCTTGGTACATACCACAGGAACGGTCAAATCGGAAACACAGCGCCCGTTCTTCAGAACAGATGGTGCTTGGCCAGAACTCGACACCGTAAAAGTCCTGTTCCAGCATGGCGGCGCGGTACCGCTGAAAAAGGCGGTGGTGGAACCAGAAAAAGGTACCGCTATAATGCCAGGGTACTCGTCTCGAGATCTTGCGCAATTGCCATCGACTACGCAGGATACCTCCCATATCCGCATCCTTCTCATGGAACATCATGACATCAAAACTAGCAAAAGAGAGCTTGTACATGAGCTCACACCAAAGGGCGATGAACGAATCATTGCGTTTCTTGATACCCTTGCTGTGACAATAAAAAGTGTACTCCTTGGGCGATCGTGAGCGTACCAGCTCCATCATGGATGGAAAGGTGGTCATCTCACCCAATTCGGGCTGATTCTCCAACCTCAGAATATGAAATTCTGCCTGTGGATGATTCCTCTGTTGAGTCGTAATCCAGTCAGAAAGATCATAAACTCGTGGTTCATGGAGACGCACGATTCCGAGGACAATCTTGCCATGAATGGCGGAAAAGAGTTGACCGAGGAAATGGAGATGGAGGTGGAAGAGGGGGCAGTCGCGAGGAAAGAGGTGACAGATTAAATGGAGACGAAAAGAAGTGTAATCCAGACCCAGGATCACGTCTTTGCTGAGAATGCCGTCATGGAGGGAGTAGAGAAGTACCGTTTCGGGGGGTCGATGGCACAATGAAAACACGGGGTCGAGACAAAAATCCATGTCTCGTTTTACCATGTGTTTGGAGATTGGCTGTCGGACCCGGATTTCGAGGATGCCGCTTGTAGAAGGAATCATGGCGGTGGGAAACTGATCATGCGGCATGTAAATCATATCTCGTTCTGGATCGTGGAAAGACGAGAACAACATGGAGCTATCGAGCACAAGGGGAGAGATTTCTGTCCGGTCCTGAAATCCCTTGATCCCGGGATAAAAGAGACAATCCGTCACCTCCATTTGATAAAGAAGGAGAAGAAAAAAAAAAATGATACTTTCCTCTGATGTATTTGTTAAAAAACAAGTTAACCTATTGATTAAAGAAACATGAATTTTAAGCATCTGAGTCGAGAAAAAGTGCGGATACCACGAGGAGAATGTCTAGGGGTTCAGTCGCCGACGGGGTCCGGCAAATCCACGGGAACCTGGAGCCTGGTGGCCGAGGAGGCGGGTTTTTTTGGGGACACGCTCTTTGTGTTTCCGACACAGATGGCGATCCGATCGGTGGTCAAGACACATCCTTCCCACATACAGGCCATGACCCCTAAGCGCGCCATTACCGAGCTCCTTCGGCGATGGCGCGCTTGGAACAAGCCGTTTTATGAAACCATTATTGTGGATGAGGCTCATGTGACATCGAGGGAATACGAAGCGCTGTTCTGCGTCTTGCGTCATCTTCGTCCTCAACAATCCTTCCGGATCCTCTTTCTTTCCGCCACCCTGGATCGGACCAATCTCTTGGATTGTTTCCCCGATGTCCGGTTTCTCTTGCTTCCGGAAGAACTCCATCCCTATCCCATCGACATCCGGTATCAGAATTATTTTTGTCATTATATCAATCTCAATATGATGATGGAACATGTTGAGGAATTATTGACCGACTATACCAATTCAAGCGAATGCAAAGAGGATGAGAAGATTCTTGTTTTTCTTGCCTGTCGGGATCAGTGCGAGCGTTTTCGTCATCGACTCGAGTTTCTGGAAAAGAAGAAAGACTTTGTGCGCATCGTCATGCATGGAGGATTGCTCCCAGAAGAAATCCAGGAAGCTCGAACCAACATGGAAACCTCGAAACGGTCCATCTGTTTTTCGACGAATATTACGGAAACCGCGGTTACGCTCAAGGGTCTGAGCATGGTGATCGATACCGGTCTCCGATGTACGATGGAGGGATCTCAGCTTGTGATGGGGATGTGTGATCAGGTGTCAATGATTCAGCGGGCGGGACGTACCGGACGGACACGTGCCGGGATCGTCTATCGTATCATGACCGAGGACAAATTCAACACGCTTCCTTTCCAGGTGTATCCAGAGCATAATTTTGACACACTTGTTCTTCAGTTCCTGAATCTAGACGCGAATCCGGTTGACTATCTGGGAGAAGACCGGGCGTCTGAACCTCTATCAAGAATGGAGGATATGGGTATCCTGGGAAATAAGAACAAGAAGAAACGAATGTTTTTGGAACGCTGTGGACTCGAACTGAATACCGGAATGCTGCTCTACCGATTCATGGAAAGGTACTCCAGAGACCAACCGACCATGTTCCATGTACTAACCCTTCTCACCATTGCGGTGATGAATTTCTACGAAACCAAGTCGGTCCACTGGTTTTATTTTAGTCAACCCAAGGACCGAGACAAAATTCTCCATAGTGTTCGTTCAGAACTGGGATGCTATCGCAAGGATCCACTCGTGACGATCTTGCGCATTTTTATCACCATCTTTCATAACGTAGACGATGCCAAGGTGTTGGCAGCGAGGTATTCCTTGAATTTCCGAAACCTGCGTGATTTACGGATCCAGTTCTTTCGCATCTGGAAGAGTGTCTACTGTTCGTCAGATCTACCGAACTGGGATACCTGTTTACCCAAACCGACACGCGGTGTATTTCCCCTTCATTGGTACGAGACCGATGTTCACCGGGTTCAGGCATTTCTGGCCTCTTCTCCGGATCTTCCTCTCGAGTTTGCTATGGAAAAGATGAGAGAGTATGATTATCGATTTGATTACCGGATGATCATCCAGTGCGAACCCATGAAGTACCACACCATGATTGTTCTCTCCAGAACCACCAATGGGTGCATCCAGCTTTTTACTCGGCCTCCCCCCGATTACCGTGATAACAAGTACGGTTTGGAAGACGACGTGACTCATCACCGGAAGATACGGGACGAGCGTCTACAGGTTCATCAGCTTCGTCTCCAAGTCCTTGATGAGATTGAGAATGAAGTCGCCTACCGACCCGGCATGGCAAAAATGGAACTCGTCGGTGAACACTTCCAGTCCATCCTCTCCTCGTCTTATTTCTCATAATATATCAAAGAAAATAACCCCCGTGGCGTAATGGACAACGCGTCGACCTTCGAAGTCGAAGATTGTAGGTTCGATCCCTACCAGGGGTGTTAAAAAAAAAAACAATGGGTCTAGAACTGAGAATCACCTCTATAAAAAAAAAAGGAAAAGGTTTTTTTTTTTTTTTTTACGCTTCTACGATGTTTACCATTTTCACAAGCAGGTATGAACTATCTTCTTAAGGAAGACCAGATGATTTTGAAGCGAGTGGCCTCGATGAATTTGAAACCGCCGACGGCTTATACTATCATGGGAAAAGCATTTTGGGCGGAGATGGCCACAGAGCTGGCCTTGAAGTATCCTCATAAACCGCGGTCCGCACTTGCCCTTTATCGGCATTATCGAGATCTGGAGGCGATCCGTAAGGAGGCTCAGAGACAACAAAAGGCTTTTCGATTGCGGAAAGAAAATGAAGTAAAAACATAACATAGTGAATCACAAAGAAAGAAACTTAACATACTTCACATGACTTCCTCCTCCGTGCTCATGTGGGCTCGGATGTGGGTGGAACGTCGAACCAAGGAATTTCCTATGGCTCTCATCACCAAAGACGTTTTTGGAACTTTAGGTGCGGTGGGGGGAGGAATCGTGGGCTTTTCCGAGTCGCTGAGGATGAGAAATGGAATATTATGGCGACCGACACTGGGCGCTACCGTAGGTGGTTGCGCTGGATTTTTCATGGGACTCTTTCCCTATCACACCTTTGGTCTAGCAGTAGCGGCCGATATCGCCTACACATGCCTTGACGTGAATCGTGAAAAATAGTCAAGATGATGTTTGTAATTTACTAGAAGACAGCGGTTGGTATTTTTTTTTTTTTTGATGATGAAAAAAAAAATGGAACGGGTATTACTTACTTGCGCGCTTTGACCCTAAGAAGACTAGCAAGGGTTGATCCAACAGGGCTTCCGAGACCTGTGACGGGATCCCAACCTTTGGAGGCGGAATAGATATCTCCATTGGTTCCTTTGGTGACGTCATTGAAATTGGAAGGATTGTTATAGAGGATGGGTGTCACAAACTGGTTGAGCTGAAGACCCGCAAGGAAACCGGCCCACATGGGGGCGACGGCGCTGGTGCCACCCACCACAATATACTCTCCATTATACACGATAACCACACCGGTCGCAGGATCGGCAACTCCGGACACATCGGGAACGCCGCGGGTGGTACGGGAAGAAAGTGTGGAGACAGAGTTTTGGTAGGAGGGTTTGGTGAAAATGGTGGAGTATCCACCACCGGAACTACCGTGGCTGGCTCCCCATGCCTTTTCTGTCGTGGTGCTATTTTTATAAACTCCACTAGAGCAAAGTAGACTGGTGCCTCCACACGCCAGGGTCCATGGAGAGGAAGCAGGGAAATCGACATTGATACCGTTCGCACCGTCCCTAGAACCATCATCCCCACTAGCCACACATACGGTGATTCCTTTCGCGGCGCAGTCCTTGAGAAGATTGTTGAACGCCAGAATACTGGATCTCGGCCAGAATTTCTCCGGCGCACCCCACGAAATAGAAATAACCTTGACAGGATTCTGCGTACTATAGGCGGCGGTATACACCGCGTTATAGAATCCCTGTATGGTATTGGGCGCCATGTAGACCAAGATGTTGCTGTTTGGAAGGATACCACCCACGGTCTGAATGTCCAGTACATTCTCCACATCGGCCTGGTCACCAGGCGAATTGGTCGCACCATCCACGGAAACCACGCTCACCTTCGGCCTGATGCCTTGAAGACCAATGTAATCCCAATAGGCAGTAAGATCACTTGTTTTGAATCCACCGCCCAACGAGATGATGGCCACATTGATTCGTGATGAAACGGGTGTGATGGGAGCAAGACCGTATATTTTCTTGAGCTCCGTCGAGGTATAGGCAATGGTGGTATGACGGCTATGTAGTTTTTCAAAGGAATGTGAATACAATTTAGGACCGATTTGACCATTGATATTGCCATTACCATGAACAACACGAACACCGTCCTGTTCGTAGGTCTCGAGATACTTCATCATATGAACATAGGTTACATCCTCCTTGGTTCCCTGCATTCGCGCCTTGAAAGAAAGTGAGGGGGTGTTGGGAACTAGGGACTGAACCGTCCAACCACTCCTCGTAAAGTAATCGACGACTCCATCTACCTTTGTATAACCCTCCGGTACATGAATCGTTACCGTTTTGTATACGACCGACATGAACTTACTCCCTATCATTCATCAATAAAGAAATAATACAAAAAAAAAAGTGATTTCAAGACGAGTCTCACAATACCCAAACAAGAGAAATGCTGATTTACGAAAAGAATGCGAAACGAATCCTCTTCCGGGATCGAGTCATGGAGACGGGATCGGTGTCTATCGAGACCTGGAAAATAATGATGAAAAAGGTTTCGGGAAGACATTATCCAGGACTGTCCGGAGGATCCGGTTGGACCTTTCCCCTCGATAAATGGGATACCTTTGATGCCTTATGGAAAGAATATGAATCGTCCTTGGTGAAAAAAGAAGACGACGAAACCATCCTACCCCCCGTTCCACCTTCTTCACCATCCTCCTCCTCCTCTCCTGAGAAAGAGTGTCTCGATAACATGACCCAGACTGACTTTCTTCCTGAGAAAGAGTGTCTCGATAACATGACCCAGACTGACTTTCCACCAATAAAGACAACCACTACCAACAAGGCCAGATTCAAGATTTCTCGGGGATACAAATTTGATGTCGATCCGCGAATCATAACGCTTGGAAAAGAATTTCTTCAATCCTCCTCTTAACGATCAAAGACAAACGGTTTTAGATACTCCTCCTCCCATTTTTCTTCCTCCTCTTTTTTCTTTCGGTCTTGACTTGAAGGATAAACGGAGCTGGGATCAATTCCTTTTTCCAAAAGAGCGAGACGAAACTTTTTGCGTTCCACCTTGTGTTCCAGTACATCTTCGATGGATTTCTTGTCTCCACATTGCATCCACCGTCCGAGGGGCCTCGGGTTCGCCACTTTGAAAAACCACGTTCGTATTAAAGACATGAACAACTTTAATTTTTAATTGAAATGAAATTCACCTCTGAAAATTTCATTTTCAATATAGTCAGAAAAAAAAACACTGGAACATGGACTGATTTTAAATGGTAAAAAGAAATATCAATGTACAGATGATTCACGAGATGGATAGATTTCTCACCATGATTTTTTTTTTTTATTCTTCACAGACAACCAAACAAACAAAACCAACAGACATTATGGACCGCACCGTTCAAAAGATTCATCGACAGTATGTGGACATGTTTATCGAAGAGATGGTGAACAGACAGCCCATAATGGAAATCGAGGTGCTCACCGCTTTATGGCTGGAAATTAGTCATCGCAAGCCCGCGGTCGCACGTAAGATTGCTATGGAAAAGAAGACGACACAGCCAAAGCGTCCTTCCGGCTACATTCTCTTTTGTAATGAGCACCGTGAGGAATTCTCTCATCTTCCATTTGGTGAGGTCTCCAAGGCGATGGGAGAACTTTGGAAGACGGTGACCGTCGAAGACAAGGCATCTTACAAGGAACGCGCCAAGCTCTTCTCCACCTCTTCCCCACCAGTTTCAACTCCATCCATCGAAGAGACGCAGGTGGAGGAAACAATTCCTGTCGAGAGGAAGAAGAAGGACAAGGTCATGACCGCGGAGGAGGAGGAAACAATTCCTGTCGAGAGAAAGAAGAAGGACAAGGTCATGACCGCGGAGGAGGAGGAAACAATTCCTGTCGAGAGGAAGAAGAAGGACGAGGAAACGATGAAGAAGAAAAAGACGGTCACTCCCCTGGTCCTGAACGAGAAGAAATCCACCCCTGATACAGAGTCTGTCGATCATGAGGAGGCCGCGAGAATGGTGGTGATCAAACCGATCAAGAGGCCTACCGCCGCCTCTTCCATGGCAAAGAAGCCAACGACCAAGGTTCCTGAGGATATTACTGTGGATCGAGAAAAGGAACTGTACCTTCACTATGGAGGCTTCCCTACCGAATCCCTTCGTGTCAAATGCAGCAACATTAAGGCCAAGCCAGCCTCGGATCTCCGTGAGGATATGATTCGAGCTCTTATTCATAAGCGTCTCATTATGGACTCGCTTGATATTCCCGAGCCGATGGATGCTTAGTTGGATACCCTAGTCAGAAAATGAATATCCTTAGTGAACCACTGCAAAGAAAGAAAACAATGAAACTGTTTTGGATATTGAATTTATTTTTATTTTATAGCCACGGTCATGCGTGGACACCGTTGGTGTTTCCGGGAGAGTGTCGCACACTTCAGAACCAGTTGGCTTTTGCCAGCGTGGGAAGACAATTTCTTTTTTTTGGTGGGGATGGAATGGAAAATCTTGACACTCTTCCCGACGACTTGAATCTTTTATCCCATATCACACTTCTTCTTACTCATGGAGCGGGAAAACCCGTGATCACTCTCGTTCCTGTAAAATCTATTCAAACAAACACGGACTATGAACACGCCTCCCAAACACTCCACTGGATCCGCTCCCAATCCACTGGAACCATTCCTCTGGCTCGTCCTTTGTCGATTCCGAGTCGGTTGTCTCATCATTCCTCGATTGTCAATGACATTGAAAAATCCTTGTGTTTCCTCTCTAGTCTAAAAGTACAGAATATACCGCGAATGCCTCCTTTTTATATAGGACATGAATGTTTAGGGTCAAGTTGGGAAGAGAGGCTAAGAACACAAGATTTGATGACGGGGAAATGGTACGCGGGGTCGGGTCACTTTTTATGGTTGAACCCACATGAAGATAACCAGACTCAAAAAATGGATTTTTTACAATCGGTCTCGAATCCAATCGGAGTCCTTGTGAACGACAATACCCAGGAGCAAGAGTTGCGAACGATTCTGAGGAAACTCGATCCAGCAAAAGAACCGGGACGGATCACCTTGCTTGTCGTCGTGTCAAGAAAGAATGCCTTGTGGTGGGAAACGATCGAGAAGGATCATCCCGGGATCGTATGGTGTTGGTCCTGGACGCATTCATCGTCTCTGACACCAAAGAAAATCCTGTCCTCCTGGTCGAGTCTTCCCAATCATAGGAGACATGGACTGAATGTCCGCACCACCAGCCGTTGGGAAGGACGGTCCCGAAAGAGTCTCTCCCGTTTCCAATCCCTCGAAATTGCCTTTCTGCTCCACTCCTTCTTTCGAAATGATTTAAATACAATGAAATAAGGATTCAAAAAAAGGAAACCATGAGTACGAACAATCATACGTCGTTAACTTCTGCTTCTACGGCCGCCAAGGACACGAATGTGATCCAGAGCAAGACCAAAGTTCAATTAGAAAGGAGACATCAGTTGATCGATCTTAATAAGGAATATATTAATTTTGAGATTGTGTTTGAATGTCGAAGTCTCGATGCGACCCGTGAATTTGAGATCCTGGTGATCAACCAGGAACAGTTGAATACGATTGACCTAACCAATTTGGAGATGAAGAAGGCGAAAGGGTTTATTTCGGGAAATATTGTGGCGGACGAGGATCGGTACCAGAATTATTTTCTGGTATTGCGATCGGTCACGGAAGATCCACATGACATTGATTTGGAAATCACGATCAAACCTATTCCTCCCAATCCCGAGAAGGTCAATCCAGTGGAGGTTCCGGTTTCACCGGCCGAGGCGGCAGGGGTCGTCGCGAGCAAGGAGAAGGAAGGAGGACTGAAAACAAAGGTGGTGTCTTTTTTCCGTCAGCATAAGAAGGAAATTTTGATTGGTGTCTTAATAGTGGTCGTGATCATGGGTTATTTATGGTATCAGCATCATCTCCGCAGCAAAAAGGGGGGTTCCGAAGAAGAAGGGGGTGAAGACATGGAGTTGAACAGCGTTCACGGAAGTGTGAAGAGTGTGAAGAGTGCGAAGGTGGTGGCTGACGATGCCGACAGTATTGTTTCGGATGGTAGAGGTGATAAATTAAGTGAGATCTTAAAACGAAAACAAAATAAACAGTAGAACTCACAAAGAAAACCGATGTCCGATAAATTCAAAGAGAAGAGAATGAACCATGTGGAGAGGTAGAAAGTGGGAAAGGAGAATCAGAAAGGATACTTTGCGGCGAATACGACGTCGGAGCATGTAGTGGCGGAGGGCGCGGTGTACGACGAGCCGGTAATAGACACGGAGTCGGGGTGTGGACTGAAAGTGATTGGCAAACAGGTGAAATAGAGGCCGACTTACGCGGAGTTTAGATCGGATGGATTGATAAAAGGAAAAGGAGAGGCGAGGGTGATGCAGACAGTGGTCCCATCGCCAGCGAGGAAAAAGAAGGCGGTCTTCGTAGATGTTTTGAGGAGGAAAAGCAGGATGACGAGCGAGCTGTTTCCAATCCCAAGCCTTGTCGAGGTGATCCCGGAGAATATCTGGATGATGATGGAGATTTTTTGACAAAAGATCATACCGGATCCGGATCCCGGTACGGCGACGAGTCTGAGAAAGGTCCTGAGTCGTAAAGGGAAAAAATTCAAAAACACGCGCAAAGTCCCACCGGGCGTGGCGGGTCATGAGGACGTGGCGCAGATTTCCATGAGGATGGCGAGAAACAATCGACCATTGCCAGGGCAGATGAGGATTCATCACAATGTATTCGATGGGGAGGTGGAGCGATCTTGCCTCCCACAGTCCGGGAGGCGCGCGGAAGGTTGGAGGAGGTGGTGCGGGAAGAAAACGGAGATAGAGCGTTCGTTCATCCCATGGAAAAGTATCTCGATGCTCATGAATAAAAGAAGGTGGTGCGTGTTGTGACAAGAATTTCCAGTCCCATGAGACGTATGGATACTCAAAAAGGAGCGAGTACACAATGTCATGAAACGAAAGACGGGACACCTTGCTCCACTGCCAGGGAAGAGAGGGATTCTGACGGATCATCCGCTCGGTCAAGAAAGGATGACATGACATGGCCGCCCATTGGAGTGCCTGTGTTTTAGCTGGAAAAAGAATACATTGGTAAAATTGTTTCTGAAGATAAGGCATCCATTCCGAATCCATTTTTCTTATGGAGATCATAAAAAAAATAATATCAATTGGCATTGACCTGGATCAGAAAGATGAACCGGGGATTCACTACAATAGAGAGACTATCATGTAAAAAGGAGTGTTCGCAGCAATAGTGTGTCCTGGAAAACCCGTACTTTTGTTTCAGAATGGAAGGGATTCGGTACAAGGCGATTCCACCAAACGCCGATCGGACGCGGTCAGGGTTCATGTTGGTGGAATAGAGCTGGGTCACGTGAGTATGAACGTACCGATCGTGATTGGACTTGGCGGTCATGTTTTCCCACAAGATGGGTTCATTCTCTTCTACATGGGCAAAGGAATCGTAATAAAAGAAATCCGAAGAATCGCGAAGGAGCATGCCATTTCCGGTCACACATGCGAGATGAGGATCGGTACGCAGCAGGTACATGGAATGGTACAATCCATCCATGGCGAGATCCCCCTGAAGGTCCATATCCATGACACATAGAAAATCAAAAGAATCATAATACACCCGGATATGTTCCAAATAGATGTTACGAAGGTAGGCCATCCTCTGAATACGACTCGAATTGGGGGAATGCTGTCCGATCTCGGTGTCCACAAATAAATGAGTAAGGTCGCAATCCGTACTGTTGGTCGTAAAGGGATCTTGACATAGGATGCTCACGCGTGAATCCCGTTGGGCCCATTCTAATAGTGTTTCACGGCTGCCATCCTTGGAATTATTTTCCACGATAATGATTCGATAATCACGAAAGGATCCTACCATTTGATAACACCGATTAATCAACTCGGGAATCAGCGTCACACTATTTCGCAACAAGCCGGCAATCACGAGAGTAGATTTCTGGACCATCTGTAACCCCTGATTCATCTGATCACGATAAAGAGTAATATCTTCTTGAATAAAACTTAGGCTGCGAGTCAGATTCATGCTCTTGGTTTTGCTCGCATAGTATCGGATATGGATCAGATCCATAGGTCGTCCGAGTTTTGCGCGAAACTGTTGGTCACTCCGTTCGAACCAGGGTAGATTTCTCGTGTTTTCAAATCCTTCTATAATTATCTTTTTTTCCGCGGAAGAGGTGATATGTGTGATGTAAAGTAATACAGCCGTTGTGACCATACCCATCACCAAAAGACCCACCAAAAGAAAGATTCCAATCTGTTTCCAGCGACGAGCGGTCCAAGACAACGTATGCATGTTTATTCTTATTCCCATGCGATTATTTTTTTTTTTCCTTGTGGAAAGAAAAACAGACCGACCATGTACATTGAACGTAAAAGCAACGGTAAAACGATGGCCCGGTGTCTGCGAAAACAAGAATGGATTGCCGTTCATCCTTTTCAACACGTCCATCTTTCTCTCGTCAAATGGACTCGTCTCTTTTTCACCTATTGTGTTCGTGTGGCTCGTTGCTCCTTTCTTTGGGAAACCCAGGATTTCCTTGTCCGTGTCCAACCTCAATTCTCCCCCAATGGCCGTCGTTGTACATGGCGCTTACAGTGCGAGATCGATCACTCTCGTTTCCTTCAGAAATGGGAAGGACTCTTTTCGGCTACCGGTCTCCTTTCCATTTTATTTTTTCTATCCTCTCAGTATTCATTTCGTCCTCTTCACGGACGCAACGCCCAAGCCTCCGTCTCGTTCTTATCCTTTCACTCGTTTTTGATCATGGTCCTTATGCGTCGTCCCCCCCTCTTCAAAGAAACTCTTCTCACCCTGATCCAACGATTGCCGGACTCGATCCCCATATCTACCCGTCTTTACTCTCCCCTGTCCTCTCTCGTTCATTTCCTTTCTGATTGTCCGATTTCACGAACCGTCGATACCTCCGAAGAGATTTCGTTTCCCGCCTTGGTAGAGGCCGTCACGACGACAAGGGGCTCGAAATGATGACCCTGCCACTGGATGCGAATACGGTCCCATGGTTTCAGCAGCGTGGTATTGGAGGGAAGAGTCGGAGAAAATAACACGGCCTTTTGATGAGAGGAAAGGATCTCCACCTCCACCTCAATTTTGAACATTTCACAGAAACTCTTAATCTCAATAGCACCTCCCCAGGTCGAAGGATTCCTCATTCCTTCAATATACCGGGTCTTTTCCACTCCCTCCTCAAAGTGAATCACCTGATCCAGGGTTAACCCCTCCATGATCATCGGATTTGTCGCCATATAATCACAGATCATCTGTCGCAATTGGTTCTCCTCCACCTCGTGAATAAAATGCGACAAGGACCGGAACAAACAGCTCATTCTTTTTTACTTCTACACCAGACTTCTTTTTTTTTTTACAAGGATCTTAAAGTTAACTTTTTTCGTCCTGACGTTGAATGAGTATAAATAAATAAAAAAAAAAATTGGAATGTTTGTTATGAAACCAGCAGGATTCATAACATGGAATATTTTCTCGTCAACAGTCCATGATCGTCTTGTAACAATGTTCTTTGACAGCGATCAAACATCTTTCGCATTGTCGCTACTGTGGCTTTGTCAAGTGTTGAGTTTACAAGCCTTCCACCCCAACAATCCTAATAAAACAAAGACAATCATCAAGACCCCATACACTATATCCACTTTTTCACAATACGTGGTCGGAGAAAACATCAGACTTGGTACATACCGCTCTGGATGAGAAGATTCATACAAGATGGGTACCGTATCTCCCACCTTGAAATAGCAAGAGGGTAGATTGGGTATATGAGCGGTATACACCTTTTCTTGAACCGTGTAGCTTACGGTCATCATACTGGTCCCCAATTGATTCAAGGAACGGTCCCAAGGCATCATCGTGCCCAACGTGTACACATACTTGGAATAGTTTTCTTCCTTTTTCATGGACACATATCGTAAAATCAATATCCCGAGCAGTACCAAGCAAGTGATCGTCATCATAAAGTAAACGATGCTCATAATTTCTTGAACCCTATAATTGGTTTGAAAACTATATAGCATGGACTGACTGAATCCAAAAACAATAAAGACCATGACCGAAGTGGCGAATAAAAGTGCATGTCGCTGCATTGAGACTCGTCGAGGACTGTGTTGAGAGGAAGATAAATAAGGTTTCCACGGGTTGATATACACAGTCTTGAGTTGATCGGAAACGAAAAACCCGACACCATGATAAGACTGGTCACGATATTTATATTGATAATAGATAATGGAATCTTGATTCGTATTGTGGAGAGGAACGGACCAATACCGTGTTGGTATCACTGGTAAACGGAACTTGTCCGCCGATAAATTCAGTCCTGCTACCAAAAGGCTGACAGTACACAGTATCAAGAAAAAGAAAACGATGAATTCACGTCCGATGAGTTCATCTGTGTAGCCTATCATCAACCTCGAGACTGTTTATGTTTTATATTTTTTTTTTTGAATATGATGCATGTTTACATCTTCTTCATGACTTGGTAAAAACGTTCTTGACTTGGATACTTGATGAGTCCGAGAAGAAGTCTTCTGGTCTCCCTATCGAGTTTTTCTTTATGATGTACTTTTTTTACCATGGTTTTTATCTTGTCTTCAGAAATAGTCTCGGGCAAAACTGAGGACAGCATTTTATGTATTTTTTGGTAAAGAAGATGTTGAATTTCCACTGCGGTACGTTCTTTGGAAAGCTCGCGTTTCCAGTATTGACCTGTTTTCATTCCTGTGGACTCTGCTACGTTAGACCTAGCTTTGGCGGTGGTTCTATCGATCATGGGAGGAAGAACAGTCGGAGAAGGCTGTTGAGTAAGGAACGAAGTCAATCGTTGATGAGGATTCGTGAGATGAAACGGAGGAAACTCCCCTTTTTGAGCCACGGCGACCATCATTTTGTATACCCGTAGTATGAAAGTACATGTTCGTGAGAGGATTTTTCGTAATGGTCCGGATTCCACGGTATTTTGTATGGTTTCTTTGGCCAGTAAACAAACATCCAAGGTAGCGAGGATCCAATTGGACAAGACCTCGTATTTGGCATATGATTCGCTATCTGTTTTACGACGTTGCCAAAACAATGCCTCATTTTGTTCTCGTCTCATCGCTCTCAACTGATTACGTTGTTGGGTCGTCCAATGTTCCGCTCCTTCCATATCTTCACCACCGCCACCGCCACCACCAGCACCTCCGAATTCATACAAATGGGAAAAACCCTTACTATGATTGCTGGTAATGTAATCCGCCACGGAAGGAATCTGAAATCTTCCCATATACGCAAGTCGACTATCTCGATCCGTCAATCGTTTGAGGACATTAAACAAAAGGATAGCCACCCACTTGACAGGTTCTACTGGTCTTTTTTTGGGGTTGGATGGTTTTAAAAACCATTGGATGGCCATGATATAGATATTCAGTACTTCAAGCATGTACGCTTTTTTTTCTTCCAGTGTTTCTAACTGAGCCAGACGTAGATCACAGACGCGAAACTGGTTATTCGGTAATGATACGTAGGGAAGGACAAACGTTTTTTTAAGTTCGTCGTGAAATGATGGAGTCTTTCCCTTCATTCTCTCTTTATTTTCTGAAAAAAAAAAATAAATGTGATGAGAAGGAAATTGATCGTGGTGAGTTTGGTGGAGGAGAATTAAAAACATGAACCGTATTACATTAGCAGTCTATGAGCCGTGGCGGGATGATTCCCTCTATCCAGTCACTCCTCCAGAGGGATCTCTCCTTGTCCATAGTGAAGTGGATGCGGAAGACCTTCTTGTACCGTTTTCTGAACTAGTTCAACAACAACGCTCTGTTTACGACCGAACCTCATCACGTGCTCTTCGTGTGGGATGGGTTCGAATGTATGAATCTGAAAATTATTGCATGTGCCGTCCTCTACCCCATCTTTTTCGACCTCTTGTTCGGGCCTGGAAGAGACGACGGGCCAAATATTGTAACCCACGCTATATCCTCCGTCGTCAGCTACTTGGACGTGGGTAAAGCGATGTGAGCTATCCAACGGATCTGAAGGTCATAAGAGACGTAGCGTTCATAAGTTTCCGTGGTGGTACCGGCATCTTCGTCGTTACACATCTCGCTCACGATGGTGCTGGCCATTCCATGTTGACGTTGATTTCGTTCCACACGGTCGGAGGGCTCTATATCACGGAAGACCGACCTCCAGTTCATCTTTTCGGTGTGACGCGTCCATGGAAGATCGGTGCCGGAAAGTTTTTGAGTCGTGTCGAGAGTAAGGTTTTTTGAAAGAGGTGTCATATCTTTTTCATCAATAAACGTTTCGACCGCATGCTGACGAAGAGAGGAGTACGAACAGTATTCGTTGGTGGAAGACGTGCGAGAGATGGAATTCTTGAAATACTGCATGTGACGATCTCCTTGTCGAGAATACACCTCGTATAACTTGTACCTTTTCTGACCGGTCTTGCGATACCATATTCCTACCAAGAGACAGAGGGTGGGAGGAAGGGGTAGGGTTTGGGTATTGAGAAACTCCCACGCTTGTTCGTCCGTTCCCAGGATGGTTTGTGTGGCGGTGGCGGTAGCGGCGGTGGAGAATGCAGAGAGGCAACAAAAGACATCGTGGAGGAAAGAGGTGGAGAGTGTAGGAAAGATCTCTTCACACTCTCGCTCTCGTTTCTCGGCAATCGCCATCATGAGCTTCTGCAGTTCCTGAGCGAGCGGGGTTGAGACGACCAATCGATCCTTTCCTCCTTCAAACGAACAATGCGATCGTAGGTAGCTGTCCACCACATTCAGCGCCGTTGTAGACCAGACCGACCGCCATCGTTGCTGATCATCTTCGACCCGGAGAAGACGATCAGGCAATGTGGTTTCCACGAGGACAAAAAACTCCATCTTGAGACAGAGCTTGTGTCCTTCCAATACTGGTCTCGCCTCATGAAGCTCATTCGCGGCAAAAAACACCGCCCCATTCCTTCGTGCTCCCCCTACACACCGCGTCTTTCCCACCTGAGTTTCCCCTCCCTTCGCCACATCTCTCATGCCGACCAGACACACGCATGGAACCAGGCCACCACAGACATAACGCTCGAAATCCGTATGGGATCGGAAAAACATACCGGGCTCATACCGAAGCCATTCTGTGCCTCGGTGCCCTCTCGGCCAGCAGTACAGAAACCCTGGTTTCTCTCGCAGTCGTGGAAGCAGCGCCCTAGTTAGAAGTCGCTCCACATTAGAAATCCAGGCATGATCGATGACGGTACACTTGTCTGCATGTCGAACGTCCTTGGCAACACGATCCTTTCCTACATGGCGATCATAGACCACTGATTTCTTCCATTGCTCCTTGTCCGGGGACGAATCAAAGAGAAGTTGCCAATCCTTCTCCGGTAAAAAAGATGATTCCATATCCAAAAGAATCGGCATGTCTGTTTGAGTTAGGTAAGGCAGGTGGTAGTAAAAACATATGGTGAGGTGAAAAGAGGTTCTCCATTATACAGACAATCCCTATCAACACCACTTTTTTTCCATCACGAATCATTTCCAAGCGTCAGGTTTTTTTTTTTGTGTTTTCCTCAAAAAAAAAAAAAAAGTTTTTTGGAATGAGCTTGCTTTTGAGGAAATTGGAATTCGTCGACGAGAACAGTTGAAGACGTTTCAGTCGAGGAAGAGTTTTGGTGGAGAAGATCTCATTCAATGGAAAGATGGAAGCTTTCCAGTATCTCTTTTCCGAAAAAGGTGACCGTTTTACTATCTGCAAAACAGAGTCTGTCTCCCTGAAATAATACACTCGAACCCGTCGTGAAGCAATTTGGGTATCAGATATTTTCCCTTTCCACCTCCCCCTATATCAGTGTCATCTATTAGAATCAGGCACCTGGGTGCCAATTTATGTTGAATCGTGTGGTAGGCATCCAGATGTCTTTCTGCGTAGGGGTCTCCCGGATTGACGTCCCATGCATCCAAGAACAACAAATCAATTTCGCCCTCGAAACCCGCCAAATATTCAATGGCGTCGCCCGTGAAGGGTGTTACCTTACTTAACCGCCTATCAGATTCAATGATTTCCTTACTTTCCGGGTTTATATCCACAGTGTAAATTTTTGTATCGGCATCCGTATAATGTGCCCAGAAATAGGTGGAATGACCGTCGTTGCAGCAGTGCGGTTGAAATTCTTCAATTGTATGTAACATTTGGCTTCGTATGGACCCCACTTCTACAATGCACCGATGTTGCGTTTTGGTCTTGAACATGTTCAATGCAACTAGTAGATATTTTTTGGGCTTTCCGCGCACATAAGTTTGTTCGTGGTAGGTGAGATCTATCTTATCAAATACTGGATCATCATTTGTATTCATAGTTTTCGTTGTATTATTACACCTTTGAACGTTTAAATGCTATACCGTTATGGTAAGGAACGGGACGTAGGATGACCTTCTTTTTTTTCTCAGGTTCGTTTTTGTAAGAGGGTATAAAGCTGCCGCTCGACTTGCTGCGTCCGGTACTGGGTGAGGGTGTACTCCAAGAAACACATTTCGTCTGCGGTGTGACCCGTTCGGGCTTCTTCGGACCGTGCGAGGCGAAAGATTTCTCCGTGGGAAGCGAGAAGGGTTGGATCCAAGACTGTTTGGGAATGAACATACGCTCCCCCATAAATCTCATAAAGGAGGTGTCGTTTCTTTTTTTTCTTTTCTCGCTCCGTAAGGAATCGAACACCATCCTGTTCTCGGGCAATTGGTTGGTAGTCTCCGATCTCTTCTTCTAGAAACGCCCCCGCGATCAACAGCGATCCCGGTGAGGAGTTTCTTTCATAATGCTCCACGAGCGCTTTGATGGATGTGGACCGGAACAGGGGTCGGTCCCCTTCCAACACTAACCAGCGTTCCAGATCTGGTAGCGTCGGAGTAAGGACGATGCGGGACTGTTCCCGTGTTGGAATATATCGACGCAAGGCACGAGAAACATCCTCCTTTTCTTTTTCTTCCTCCGTCGTCACTCTCAAATAAATAGATTCTATCGCGATTCCACTGTCCAGCACCGACCGGATCATATGACAAACCACCGGCATATAACACAAAGGGGTCATCACAATCGTTCGGATCCAAACACCATATTTTGCCGTCATGAACACAACAAGATCAATCCAAAAGAAAAAATAGGCTCTCTGTTCTTTCCCAATTTTTTTTTTTCTGTTTTGATTTAATTTGATTTAATAACATGGCGCATCAACAAAAAAAATGCAGACGTTTAGTGATCCCGAAAAGGAATATGTGTATCGATGTTTTACGGAATATTTTGACGATATGACAGTGGAAAAGGTGCGAGATGACGATCGGTATTCGATTTACATGGCGAGAATGCCCTGTCTCTTACTGAGTGAGATGAGGTATGTCGTGGTCATGGTACCCAAGGATGGATTTCCACCCAGTTATCGCAAGAAACTGTCAGAGCTCCGATGGGTATCGCTCCAGACCCGCACTCTTACCACTGAATATCCCGGTATGATACAGCAGAATTACCAGGTGAAGCGAGATGGTGTCTACGAGTCTCGGATCCGATTAGAATCCCGCACCAAAGAAATCAGCATCTACTCCATGGACAAACTCCCTCTTCAAGTTTCTCTTCTTCATGTCCGGAACCACGAATTCGAATACCCCAATGAAGGCAGCCTTCTGTCCGCCTTGGAAACCTTCCGAACTATTGTCCATTTAACAAGATGAGGGAATTCAAAAAAAAAAAATTGAAAGTGGAAAGAGTTTTGATAATTCAATAACCACCATTCTTCATAAAGAAATGATTATATTCTGGATTTTTGGGATCGTCCTCTGGGGGCAAATCAGTCAAGGATTTTTACTTTCCAGTTTTTCCACATCTGTCAAGACCAGATTCGCAATGATCAGCAGCAGCTGTTCTCAAGAAGATTATGATCGTTTCTATCAATTCAGGATGCTTCAATTCCCAGATCCTCAGAATCAGACTTCTTATCAAACGTTCAACGAGTCTGACTATCACTTTGGTTGGGATCAAGAACGCAAGTAAAGAGTAAGTATATTTTATTTTTTTTTTCACTATCAACCAACCTTGTTGTGAAAAAAAAAAATTCTTTTGTTATGGTAGTAAAAAAAATGGAAGGAGAGTGTACGATCGTACTTCAGGGTATTTTTAGTCCCGAGGTGGATATTGTAAAAACATTGACACATTATCTTGATTATGGATCGATCATTGTGTCAACTTATTTTGATCTGTACCCGGAAAAGATAAGGGTGCTTCAAACCCAATTCCCAACAGTTCGTTGGGTGGATAATTCTCAATCTCAGTTAATGAAGGATCTACAAGATATTGGACAATTTTCGTCTTCTGATGAGACGCATGAACAGCCCTACTATAATAATGGTTATTATCAGATCCGGACGACGTTGAATGGGCTGAAAGAAGTACAGACCGAGTGGGTTCTTAAAACGCGATGTGATCATTTTTATTCTCATCTAGACAAAATGGTCGAGGCGGCCAAGAAACAACCAGAGAAAATCACCTGTTCTTCCCTTTTTACGTCGGGTGAAACCTATCCCTGTCGGTACATTGTCAGTGATTCTCTTTTCACAGGATCCACCAAACGTTTGATCGATATTTTCAGTCTGGCTCAAGATCAATTCCGGGCCCATACGCCCCCTGAAACCAATATATGGCGTCCTTACTTTCTTCAACAATCGGGTCAACCCACCCTCTTGCATTTACAACACCTCCCCTATTCACTCTATATCAAACTTGCCTCTCGTCTTTTTTCAATCTATTCGGTGAATCAATGCATGCCCTACCGATTACATTTCCGATGGTCCTCAGAAATCATTAAGAAACCGTTAGATTTATACCCACTTTCCACGACCACCGCCGAATACCTCCGGGGAGGAGTCTACCCATTTTCAACATGAAGGACTTGGAAAAAGGATCGAGCATAATGATGAGGTAAATCAGACAGCTTGATCTCTGGTTCCTCGTGATACTCTTCCTCTGACCCGTAATACCAGTTTTCTCGATGAAACCACCGGACTCGTTCACCCTCCACCACCAAAAGATCCCACAGAAGACCCTTGGGTCCACCTTCGTCGTACCCATCATAATCTCGCATCTCCAAAACCTTTACCGTCTTGGACGGTGTGATTCGTTGTTGTTTCAAGAGACGAATGGCATGATCCGTAAATCTCATTCTATTTCCTGTAGATTGGATTGAAAAAAGAAAAAAAAAAAGTTTAGATTTTTTTTTGATGAATTCATTTGTTGGTCGATGAGAAGAAACGATTTCCTCCCATAAACAGAGCCTGTCCGTAAAAACCAAGGTCCAGCATTTTAGACACTTGGATGGAAAAATCTAGATGAGATACTTGGTCTTTGGTGAGACATCCAGTGGCTTTTCCACGGTAGAGTATGCGCCTTCTATCGGCGGTGGTGAGAGAAAGGTTGTGATCTTTCTTGAGACGTTCAACACCGCCATGATCAGGATGGAAGGCGAGGATCCCAATCGCTTCGTTCTTGGTCATGGCGCCCGACGTGATGGCCGTATCAAATTGATGGATGGGATGCTCGGCACAAAATTGTCGAGTCATTGTTTCAGCAGACTGTTGGCATAGCATCAGATAGAACTCATTGTCATGTGCGCCCATCTTCCAATCAATGGCCTCGATCAAGGGGTCGACGATGTGCTTGACATACTTGGACTCTCCTTGGAGACGGCTGCCAAGAGAACGGTGATATTTACGAAGGGTTGATTCGAACTTGTCGATCGGTGAAGAGTCTTGAGGCGGGCGTTGGTGGCGGTGAAATGACCGAGACGTTGACACCGAGTGATCGTAGGTGGTGGTGGTGGTGGTAATGTTTTTTTTCTTTTTTTGAAATGATTTGTGTTTGGACTCACGGAGCTCATCCGCTTGACGGAGTTCTCTTTCACGTTTCATTCTCTCTTCACGAATTGTTTGTTCCCGTATGATCCGCATCCGTTCTTGACGTTGAACCTCCGTGATTGGGAATGTTGGTGGCGGTGAAGCAGACACCTTGGGAAGAGAGGATGTCAGGGCTTGGTGATAATTCATCTGAAAGAAGAAGGAATAAAACAAATTCGTTGTTAGTCTACGAGAGGGATCGTTTGAACTCGTATAGAAGCCATCAAAAAGCGAAAAGATTTCATTTTTCGATGGGGTGTTTTTTATAAAAAAAAACTTGGAGAGGAGTAGTAGTACGAATGTCACGGTGTCGACGGATTTTATATTTTCATGTTTGTGCCCTGAAAGATTGGCAAGAAAGATTCCAGTCTACGATGGATCTGGTGATCCGGTCTGGGTTGTATGATTGTCTGGACCAAGTTTTGATTGGATTCTTGGGACCACATCAATGGATTGGAGGAGATTGGTTCCGTAAGTACGACAAAGCAAAGCTTCGAGCCTATTCTCAGGATAAACGGTGGTATGAACGCCTCACGCTGCATGCAATGCAAAAGGATAGCCAGTCGGCGTACGAGAAGGATGTGTACCTCTATCTTCATACCAAGGGAGTGACCAAGACGGGTCATGTGGGAATTCAGGATTGGATCGATATGATGCTGTATTTTTTGGTAGAACAACATGAATCCACGGTATCTCGGTTGTTGGAACCGGGAATCGATGCAGTGGGTTGTAATTTTCAACCGGACGTACCTCATTTTTCAGGGAATTTCTGGTGGGCACGCGCCTCGCACATTCAACGTCTGCCTCCAAAAATCCAGGGCGAGTATTTCGATCCAGAATTCTGGATCCTCCAGCGCAAGTCGTGGTGCGTGGTTTGCCTTTACCACTCGCATACCGTCCATGACCTGGATCGCCATCCTCGTTCCCGGTACGAGTCCTCTCCTTCACAAGAATATCAAATAAAATTAGGTTAAACACTGGGAAATATTAGAGAAAAAAAAGAGAATGGACATTAACATTCGGGAATTGGATGTGGACATGATTGCGCCCTCTCGAGAGAAGATGCATCTGTCAGAGCAGGGTGGAAGCAAGATTGTGATTATCGGCAAGCCGGGGTGTTTTGCCAAGGGCACCATGATCAAGTTATGGGGAGATCGGAATGATATGGCGATCGAGAAGCTGCGCAAGGGCGAGTTGCTGGTGGGCGATGATCTTAAACCGAGGCGTGTATTGGACATTTGTTTTGGCAGGGAGATGATGCATGCCATCATTTATGGACCGGAAAATGATCCCAACAAAAGTGTGGTGGTGGTGAATGACGGGCACATCCTGACCCTGTATTCCACCAAGGATGAGAAATTGGTGGATATTTATCTTCGTGATTTTCTGGTGTTGACACCCCTCGAACAACAATCTTATTTTTGGGTGCTTCAAAACAAGAAACAACGGACACGGGTTCCTTTTGTAATCCGCTGTCTGAATGAAGAGGACGATTATTATGGTGTCGAGATCGATGAGAACCAGCGATTCTTGCTCGCGGATGGATCGATTGTTCATAACACGGGCAAGACGACCCTCATCACGTCACTGATGTATGAAAAGAGCGACATTTTCCCGGTCGGGATCATTATGAGCGGGACGGAAGATAGCAACGGTCATTTCCGCAAGATTGTGCCCTCGACCTTTGTTTACAACCAGCTCGATACAAGCAAGATCGAGTCGTTTGTGATGCGACAAAAAATTGCCAAGAAACATTTGCGAAATCCATGGGGTATGCTCCTCCTTGACGACTGTACCGACGACCCCAAAATTTTTAATACTCGGCTTTTCCATCATATTTTCAAGAACGGGAGACACTGGAAGATGCTTTTTATCTTATCGTTACAATATTGTATGGATGTCCGACCCGTCATCAGAAACAGCATTGATGGAACGTTCATCTTGAGGGAGTCGAGTCTGAGGAATCGCAAGGTGTTATGGGAGAACTATGCGAGCATCATCCCGGATTTCCGAACGTTCTGTTCGATCATGGATTCCGTGACGGAGGATTGGACTTCTCTCTACATCCATAACCAGGCCAATACGAACAACTGGAAGGATTGTGTGTTCTGGTACAAGGCCAAGCCCATCCCCCCAGGATTCAAGTTTGGCGCCAAGGATACCTGGAAGTTCCATAACCAGCGCTACGATCCCGCTTACAAGGATCCTTTCCTCGTGTAAGAATCATCCAGCTAGCTTCGTTTCATAGGTGAATATATTTTTCTAGAGAAATATATTGTGATGCTTCGATCTTCCAATGCCGATAAGAATGCCCGGTGATTAACTTTCGTTGTAGGCCTCGATGGCGTCCAGGGCGACGACCTGGTGTTCCAGGTTACAAAAGTTGATGATGGTCTCGACGCTGCTGACCAGGTCGGATAGGGATACTTCCGAGATAAACTCGTGGTTCAGCTCCACGGTCTTGTTCTTGAAGCGCTGGAGGACCACTTGCTCGATCAGAAAGGCTTTGGGGCAATAGACAATGTGACAGACCTTCATGGTGGGGATGGCGGTCCGGTAGGCGCGGAACCGCTCGTTGATATCGACACCTTCGAATCCGACTTTGAACACCTCGTCCCCGGCTCGGATAATGTGACCATGGTCGATGACATCTCCTAATCTTTTGATATCAGAACGAGTCCGTGTTTCAGGAACGGAACAGATGGATTTCTTTGAGAAAAGCTATACATACTTTTTGAAAATCGACGTTTTCAATGTTCAAAAAGGTAAACGATAGTCTATCTAAACAGATGAGGGGAAGAAAAGGAAAGAGGAGAGATGATTAGCACGGGAGGAGATCATGGAAAAGTGTACTACATGAGGGAGTTTAGGAACCAGCTGGTGCGGTTTTTAGACGAGCTGATTGAACAGTTTCCGCAGATGCCCGAGTTTGTAATTTTCAGGATTTTTGTCAAGGACCAGGCGCCGGCGGCGGATGTGATTGGACGGTTCATTCGGGATCTGTTGCCATTCCGAGACCAGGTCAAGCAGAGGAATGACAATTTTTTTCTGGAACATTCTGTCATGTACATGGAGAAGAAGGGGTACAAGAATGGTAAGAAGAATGCCGATTACTTTTCACAGATATGGAACGGGGATCAGCTGGACGATGAAGATCGCAAGATTATATGGGAGTGGATGGATTTGTTTATGGAGATTGCGGGGAAATATCATTCTCAATATGGTCACATCAAGGACTGGGAGCCGGAGGATGTACTGGGCCTGGTGGCCAAACTGGAGGAGGAAAAGAAGAAGATGGATAGTTTGGTGACGTGAATCGAGTGATTTTATTTTTTATTTTTTTTTTGGGGTGGTGGTGGACAAATAATTTGTTGACGGCGTCGTCGTCTTTCCAAATCGGGATCTTGGTGGACTAGTTGTTCTTCAGGAGAAAGAGTTGTGATATTCAGAGTCGATGAGTAGTGGAACCTTGGAAGCCAAGGCTGAGTTTGTGTCTCAATGAGATCGAGGTCAGATGAGGAGAGGGTGGGAAGGACGGGGGGTGGAGAAAAGAGAGCCCGGTCATTCTGGGACCAAAGGGGGGAAAGAGAGGCGAGGCGGGCGGCTTCGGTCGATTGAGAAATATCTTCAAGACGATCGGGAAGGTAGGGGAGAGAGAGAAAGCGGCAGAGTTTTGGAAAAAAAGAGGGATGACTTAGATCTTCATAACGGAGTCTAAGAACCTGGTCCGGGAGGGAATGAAGAAGATGATCGGCTGCTTGACGTGCCTGGATCCATCTTTGGAGGTTGGAAGGAGTATCATGGTCGTAGAGTATGCATCGATTCATAGACGCGATCTGGTAGCGGGGATCACGGACCACATCGAGGAACAATATATCAGGAAAAAGGTGGTGATACTCTTGCCAATAGTGGATGGAGTCGTTGGATTTATCCATGACCATCGTGGCTTTTTTGAAGAGGGCGTACTGGATATACATTTCAGCAACAATCCGATGAACCGAACGGTGTTCTGAGGGAGGAGAGAGGAGGGTCCAGAGATCCTCGGGGGAAGGACGGTATTCCCAGGGGATGGGGGAGGTGTCACAGAGGGCTACGACATCGTGAATAAGACGCTGATAATTAGGATCACTGGAAAGGTCTCCGTATCGTTCCAAATGGGGAACGAGATCGACAATGTGAAGAGGATAGGGAGCGCAAAAGCCGGGTAGTAAATTAAGACGAAGACGAATCGCATGACTCCCACAACGACGGAGGGGAACCATCATGATGAATCGAGGTCGACGAGTGACCATAGTTTATTCATGATTCTTTTTTTTTATCAAAAGGGTGCGGGACAGAATCCACCTATGGTAGAATAAGAAGGACAACCATAAGAGATGGGTCTTGGGTAGGCAACGATAGAAGGAGGTGGTGGGGGAAGGACCGGACAATAGGGTCTGCCATAGACATAACCTCCATAACCTCCATAACCACCGCCATATCCGTTACCGAACCAATTGCATCCTCCTCCTCGATCGTAGTCATGACGTTGTGGAGGGTGTGGTGGAGGCTGGGGTGGATAATGATTGTAAATAATGATGGTAGGTGAACCTTCAGAACGAATTGTAGTCGGATCTACCACAGGAGGTGGTGGAGGTGGTGGAGGTACGATTGCTGATAGCGAAGCGGGGGTTGTAGTGGTAGCAGGCGAACGGAAAGCAGCACCTTGAACGAGAGGAAAGATGACCAACCCAGACATTTTTTTTTTATTCATTAAGAATAAATTAGTAAAAAAAAAAGAAAAGATCATGACGTGTACGAAGAAGAAGATGGAAAAAATTTTTCCCTGGCATTTATCCGTATATGAGGCCATGGTGATCCTGGTAGGGTTTATACTTTTTGCATTGTTGAATCGGTACACGGCGTATCTAAAGAAACATCCTGTGACTGTTTTCAAAGAGGCTTGTGTATGGGGTCTATCGACCTCCATCATTACCCTGTGGATTGATTGGAATCGACGAGGAACTCGGATCTTTCATGACGTGGGGCTGTGGAAGAATATGATGGGGTTCTTTTTGGTGGGGTTTGTGATTTCCATTCTGGTTGAACTCGGAGGCATTAACATGGTCATCTTTCATCAGGTGGAGGACCAAACGAAAAAGGAGGAGGAGGAATCAGACAAGGACGTAGGAAAAAAGGTATGGAACCGATGTTTTCAATTTACTCTCATCTATTTGTTGGTTCTTTGGATCGGAGTCGCACTGTATTATTGGTACCACTGTCAACGTAATAATATTTTGCGTTTCTACCCTAATTTCCCATGGTTAAACACGGGCTGGAAACGGTATTGTTACTTTTTATTGGTTGAGCTTCCGATTGGTGCCTTGATTTTTGCGGCACCGTTGTTTTATGTCATGTCTCATCGCCTAAAGAAAAGTATAGGGGAGGTGATCAGAGATCCCAAGGTGTTGGAAGAATTTCTTTTTCTGACCATCAAGTTTAGTCTGGTCATGTTTTTGAAAATCTTTTACGAGACCAATCCTAGTCATTCTTCCATCAAGTAAAATCGATTCCAAAAAACAAATTCTACGATTTGTTTTTCTTGGTGGAATTTATATCTTGTCAGGATAATAAAAAAAAAAAGAGAGAGAAACATGACGATTGTGACAACAGATATACAGACACTAGAAGGGTTAATACGACCTATGGTGGAAGTTATCGATGTCACAGGAAACACGGGGAACACTGGAAATACAGGTAGTACTGGAAGTCGTGGACCTGTAGGACCTCGAGGACCCAAAGGAGACAAAGGAGACAAAGGCGCGGTCGGACAGAGAGGTGCGCAGGGAGCGACGGGAAGAGACGGTGCTCCAGGAGAGACTGGAATGACGGGGCCGACGGGAATGACTGGAATGACCGGTGCGGATGGACAGGCGGCCAATACCGGAACAACGGGTCCAACCGGTGGGGAGGGAGAGAGAGGAGAAACTGGTCCGACGGGACCGCAAGGTGAGGTGGGAGAAACGGGTGGTACGGGTCAACAAGGACTCACCGGACCGACCGGTCTTCGAGGCGCGGATGGATCGGCGTCTTCGACGGGAGCGAGTGGACCTACCGGAGAGCAGGGTATGGAGGGACCGACCGGTCCACAAGGAGAGACCGGTCATGTCGGACCGACAGGAGAACAGGGACCAGAAGGCATGATGGGACCGACCGGTTTACAAGGTGAACAGGGACAGGAAGGTCCTACTGGACCTCAGGGAGACCAGGGAGTCACCGGAGAGGTAGGATGGACAGGCCCGACGGGGATCAAAGGTGCTGATGGAACGTCGACTATGACCGGTTGCACTGGTCCCACGGGATCTGTGGGAGAACAAGGACAAGAAGGACCGACGGGAGAGACAGGAGCTACGGGAGCTACGGGAGCTACGGGAGCTATGGGAGTTATGGGAGTTATGGGAGCCACTGGGGTCGCAGGAGAGACGGGTGGAACGGGAGCCGTAGGATCTACGGGGCCCGTGGGACTGACGGGTAGTCTTGGACCCACAGGCGAACAAGGACAGGAAGGTCCGACCGGACCGCAGGGAGATCAGGGAGTGACGGGAACCACCGGAGAAACGGGACCACGAGGAATGGATGGATCGGCCTCTATGACCGGTGCCACGGGAGGAATCGGTCCCACAGGACTTCAAGGTGTGCCTGGCGAAGCTTCTGAAACGGGAGCTACGGGAGGAACAGGTGCGACCGGAGAACAAGGTCAAGAAGGACCTACTGGACCACAGGGTGATCGGGGTGTGACGGGAACCACCGGAACCACAGGTGCGACGGGAGAACAGGGACAGGAAGGACCCACCGGACCTCAGGGACTGACCGGAGAACAAGGAATGACTGGTGAGCAAGGAATGATAGGAGAAACGGGTCCGACCGGTCCGATGGGAGAACAAGGTGTGACGGGTTGGACCGGTCCGACAGGAGAACAAGGACAGGAAGGTCCGACCGGACCGCAGGGCGATCAAGGAGTGACGGGAATGACGGGAACCACCGGAGAAACGGGACCACGAGGAATGGATGGATCGGCCTCTATGACCGGTGCCACGGGAGGAATTGGGTTGACGGGTCCCACAGGACTTCAGGGTATGCCCGGTGAAGCTTCTGAAACGGGAGCCACGGGAGGAACGGGTGCGACCGGAGAACAGGGACAAGAAGGACCCACTGGACCACAGGGTGATCAGGGTGTAACGGGAGCCACGGGAGGAACAGGATCGACCGGAGAACAGGGACAAGAAGGACCCACTGGACCACAGGGTGATCAGGGTGTAACGGGAGCCACGGGAGGAACAGGATCGACCGGAGAACAGGGACAGGAAGGACCCACTGGACCACAGGGTGATCAGGGTGTAACGGGAGCCACGGGAGGAACGGGTGCGACCGGAGAACAGGGACAGGAAGGACCCACTGGACCACAGGGTGATCAGGGTGTAACGGGAGCCACGGGAGGAACGGGTGCGACCGGAGAACAGGGACAAGAAGGACCCACTGGACCTCAGGGACTGACCGGGGAGCAAGGAATCATGGGAGAAACGGGACCGACTGGTCCGATAGGTGAAGAGGGTGTGACGGGTTGGACGGGTCCGACCGGTGATACGGGTGCGACCGGAGAACAAGGTCAAGAAGGACCTACTGGACCTCAGGGACTGACTGGGGAGCAAGGAATCATGGGAGAAACGGGACCGACTGGTCCGATAGGTGAAAAGGGTGTGACGGGTTGGACGGGTCCGACCGGTGATACGGGTGCGACCGGAGAACAGGGACAAGAAGGACCCACTGGACCTCAGGGACTCACCGGAGAGCAAGGACTTACCGGAGAACAAGGAAATGTCGGAGAAACGGGTCCAACGGGACCGATGGGAGAAGAAGGTGTCACAGGATGGACCGGTCCTACGGGAGAACAGGGACAGGAGGGTCCAACGGGACCACAAGGAGATCAGGGAGTTACGGGAACAACCGGAACAACGGGACCACGAGGAATGGATGGATCGGCCTCTATGACTGGTGCCACGGGAGGAATCGGGTTGACAGGTCCTACAGGACTTCAGGGTGTGCCGGGAGAGGCATCTGGTACGGGTTCTACGGGGGGAACGGGTGCGACCGGAGAACAAGGACAAGAAGGACCCACCGGACCACAGGGTATGACCGGAGAGCAAGGACTGACCGGGGAGCAGGGAATCATAGGAGAAACAGGTCCGACCGGGCCGATAGGTGAACAGGGTGTGACGGGTTGGACCGGACCGACCGGTGATCAGGGACAGGAGGGACCGACGGGACCTCAAGGCGATCAGGGTGTGACGGGTGAGACGGGTGGGACGGGCCCAACTGGAGAACAGGGACAAGAAGGACCCACCGGAGCTCAGGGTGTGACCGGAGAGCAAGGACTGACCGGGGAGCAGGGAATCATGGGAGAAACAGGTCCGACGGGACCTCAAGGCGATCAGGGTGTGACGGGATGGACCGGACCGACCGGAGAACAAGGACAAGAGGGACCGACGGGACCTCAAGGCGATCAGGGTGTGACGGGTGTGACGGGATGGACCGGACCGACCGGAGAACAAGGACAAGAGGGACCGACGGGACCTCAGGGCGATCAGGGAGTGACGGGAACAACCGGCACAACGGGTCCACGAGGAATGGATGGGTCGGCCTCTCAAACCGGTGCCACCGGTGGAATAGGACTTACCGGTCCCACAGGACTTCAAGGTGTGCCTGGAGAATCGTCGGGTACGGGCACCACAGGACCCACAGGAGATCAGGGACCAACCGGTGTCACGGGTGAAATGGGAGTGACGGGCCTAACAGGAGATACGGGATCCATGGGTCCTACCGGTAGGATGGGAGAACAAGGTGTGATGGGTGAAACCGGAGTCACAGGTGTGACAGGATGGACTGGACCGACCGGGGAACAGGGACAAGAAGGACCCACTGGACCTCAGGGCGATCAGGGAGTGACGGGAACAACCGGAGTCACAGGTGTGACAGGATGGACTGGACCGACCGGGGAACAGGGACAAGAAGGACCCACTGGACCTCAGGGCGATCAGGGAGTGACGGGAACAACCGGAACAACGGGTCCGACCGGTCTTGTGGGAGAACAAGGTGTGACAGGATGGACCGGACCGACCGGAGAACAGGGACAAGAAGGACCCACTGGACCTCAGGGCGATCAGGGAGTGACGGGAACAACCGGAGTCACAGGTGTGACAGGATGGACCGGACCGACCGGAGAACATGGACAAGAAGGACCCACTGGACCTCAGGGCGATCAGGGAGTGACGGGAACAACCGGAACAACGGGTCCACGAGGAATGGATGGGTCGGCATCTCAAACCGGTGCCACCGGTGGGATAGGACTTACCGGTCCCACAGGACTTCAAGGTGTGCCTGGAGAATCGTCGGGTACGGGCACCACAGGACCCACAGGACCCACAGGACCCACAGGAGATCAGGGACCAACCGGTGTCACGGGTGAAATGGGAGTGACGGGTCTAACAGGAGATACGGGATCCACGGGTCCTACCGGTAGGGTGGGAGAACAAGGTGTGACAGGATGGACGGGTCCTACCGGTGAACAAGGAGTCACGGGAGAAACGGGTCCGACCGGTCTTGTGGGAGAACAAGGTGTGACAGGATGGACGGGTCCTACCGGTGAACAGGGACAAGAGGGACCGACAGGACCTCAGGGCGATCAGGGTGTGACGGGTGGAACCGGATCCACGGGAGGGACGGGTCCGACGGGAGAAGGATCCACCGGACCACAGGGATCCACCGGAAAGCAAGGTCTGACCGGAGAGCAAGGAATTGTCGGAGAAACGGGTCCGACCGGTCTGATGGGAGAACAAGGTGTCACGGGCTGGACCGGATCGACTGGAGAACAGGGACAAGAAGGACCGACTGGACCTCAGGGCGATCAGGGAACAACAGGAACAACGGGAACAACGGGAACAACGGGTCCACGAGGAATGGATGGGTCGGCCTCTCAGACCGGTGCCACGGGCGGGATAGGACTGACCGGTCCTACAGGACTTCAAGGTGTACCTGGAGAATCGTCTGGTACGGGCACCACAGGACCCACAGGAGAGCAGGGACAAGAAGGACCAACTGGACCACAAGGTGATCATGGTGCGACCGGGGAAACCGGAATCATGGGAAGTACGGGGGCGACTGGACAACAAGGACTGACCGGGGAACACGGAATCATGGGAGAAACGGGTCCTACCGGTCCGATGGGAGAACAAGGTATGACCGGTGAAACCGGAACAACAGGTAGTATGGGTGCGACTGGATCAACGGGTGAACAAGGTCAAGAAGGACCCACCGGACCTCAGGGACTCACGGGAGAAACCGGTCCGATAGGAAAGACGGGTGCGACTGGATCAACGGGTGAACAAGGTCAAGAAGGACCCACCGGACCTCAGGGACTCACGGGAGAAACCGGAACAACAGGCTGTACGGGAGAGACGGGACCAACCGGCTGTACAGGATTCACGGGAGAAACCGGAACAACAGGCTGTACGGGAGAGACGGGACCAACCGGCTGTACAGGATTCACGGGAGAAACCGGTCCTACAGGCTGTACGGGAGAGACGGGACCAACAGGTCCCACGGGAATTTTCGGACTGACGACGTTTACTTGGAACCTTGTAAATTGTTTTCAGTATAACTCTTCTTCTATTTATTTTGATGGACAGGTGATGCCAGGTTCTTCGTATGCTTATTCTCTTGAGGGTTATACCAACGGTTGTTATCTTTCGTTTCAAGATTTTACGGGAAGCACGACGACGATGGTGTCTATCGGATTCTCCACGACTGGATCGAGTGGAGATCTTTCGACCATTCTAGGGTTTCAGTTTCATGTTGGAACCTTTTACACACTCATTTCGGGAACGACACAGTTTATTGATTTTTACAATACCACGGATAGTTTCCTCTTGGTGTATACCGGCGCCTCGATAGATTTTTATTATAATAATTCTCAATTTTATAGTTATCCTGTGGGGTCTGGTGTCCAGTACCAACTTCTTCTTGTTTTTGAACCGGCGCCCATGATGTTGGAGCCGGTGGAGGTGGGCAATATTCATTTTGCGCCTTTAGGAGGAGCGAGCACTGGTCCGACCGGTCCTGGCAATTCCTTTTCTTCAGGGACCAACTATGGAGATTATCTGTATTGGAATGGTATGGAATGGACTGTGGGTGATAGTACGATTGTGATGGGGGGGTTAGCGGGTGAAACCGGTCAACAAGTCAACGCGGTGGCAGTCGGATCCGCGGCAGGGCAGTTTAACCAAGGGATGGGTGCGATTGCGGTCGGACAGGGAGCAGGGAATACGAACCAAGCAGTGAATGGTGTGGCCATTGGCATAGAGGCCGGAAATTCAAATCAGCTGGGCAATGCGGTGGCCATGGGAAACAATGCTGGATACAATGGTCAAGGGGAAAATTCCGTTGCCATAGGAAACCATGCAGGGTACAACTTACAGGGAGGGGATTCCGTGGCGATTGGTTATAATGCCGGAATTTTTTCCCAGGGCAATTCTTCGATTGCAATTGGAATTAGTGCCGGGTCGGTGTCACAAGGTGAGAATGCGATTGCGATCGGTTATGCTTCCTCGATCACCAATCAAGCTCCGGCCTCTGTTTCGATAGGATATAACACCGTGGTGATTGATCCCAGTGGTGTGGCCATCGGTCCTGGTGCTTATTCGGCTCAGGGCTCTCTCGTATTGAATGCGGGATCTTCAGGTCTGAACGGTCTTACGGCCGGTTTTTATGTGAATCCTGTAGGACCCGCCACTAATCTCGACAGTTGTGTGCCCGTCTTTTATGATGAATCCACCTACCAGATGGTGACTTCTACGGGAACCACCGTACCGGTAGGCACGAATTATGGGGATTATCTTTTTTGGAATGGGTCCACCTGGACGACAGGCAGTCACCAGATTTCTTTGGGAGCGTTGGCGGGCGAATCAGGACAAGGCACCGGTTCAGTGGCGATCGGGTATGCAGCCGGTTCGAATAATCAGGCCGAATATTCCATCGCTATTGGTCCGAATACGTCAGTCTCGGATTCCTTCGGCATTGCGATCGGAGACATGGCGTACTCTACCCAACAATCCGTGGTTCTCAATGCATCCGGTACAGGGTTAACCGGGCTTACCGCCGGTTTTTATGTGAGTCCCGTTTGTCAGGCCACTACGCTTGGACCCACCGGGCTTCCCATGTACCAGATCCCCTCTACAGGACAGGTCGTTGCCGTGGCCACGGTGCCCAGTATCACATCGAGTGGTAACATTTCGATCAATTCCAATGGAGGCAAGATCGGGTACACTACCGGTGCCGGAGGCACGGTGAATCAAACCGTCTCCAAAACCACCACGGTCATACTCAACACCGCTACAGGATTCATCGTACTTCAGAACTCTCTCATTACCGCTTTTAGTTCCATCCAATTTCAACTGACCAACAGTCTGTCCAGTCTTTATGATTACTGTATGGTCCAGCATGTATCTGGTGGCACTCTGGGTTCCTATAGCTGTTCGGCAACCTGTTTGAACGGCTCGGTTCAAATTTATGTGTCCAATATCAGTGCCACTAATTTATCCGAGATTATAACACTACAGTTTATCGTATTTAGCAGCAATCAATCGTAATCCTCTATCTTTTTTTTTTTTGAATTACCAAAAAAGAAGATCTAACAGATATCGAGGGTATACTAAATGAGCAATATAGTCGAGAAGGAAGAGTGTCCTATCTGTATTCATTCTTTTACACGGGGGACTCACAAGGCGGTAGAATGTACCAAATGTCAGTACAAGGCATGTACGCTTTGTGTGAAGCGCTACCTAACGGAAAGTTTAGAGGATAGTCATTGTATGAATTGTCATCATAGTTGGGACAAGAGTTTCATGACCAGTGTACTTCCCACTTCGTTTCTCACACGTGAGCTCAAGAACCGACGTCGTATCATCCTTTTCCAGCGAGAACAGGCTCTTTTTCAGGAGACGATTCCGTTTGTGGAAGCCAAACGTAAACTGAGCCGGTTGAATACGGATCTTCAAGCCATGTATGCGGAACAGAGTGTACTCCAAGGACGGATCCGTCAAGTACTTCGCGAGATGCAACAGATTGAGAATCCCACCCCTCAACAACAGAAACAGTATGCCTCTTCTTTCCGACGCCCGTGTCCTCTCTCGGAATGTCATGGGTTTGTTCATGAACAGACGGGGGTGTGTGGACTGTGTGCGCAAGCCATTTGTCTGAGTTGTAATGTCGAAAAACAACAAGATCATGTCTGTCAAGAAACTGATCTTCTCACATGGGAAGACATGCGTCGACATACCAAGCCGTGTCCGAACTGTAGTGTACGGATTTTCAAAATTTCGGGCTGTTTTCAAATGTGGTGTCCATGCTGTCACAAGGCCTTTGATTGGAATACGGGGATGATGGTCACCAGAAATATTCATAATCCTCATTACTACGAGTATATCCGACAACAAGAACAACACGCGCCTCTCCGCCTTACCACAAATCCAGAACCGGTTCCTCGTTGTGGAAACGGTGACGGAGAGGATCGTTTCCTTTCGTTTCCTCGATTCCATCGATGCCTACGAAAAGGACCGTATGGGTGTATGCCGGAAGGAGAAAAGAACATGTGGATCCAGTTCCATCGACTCTTATCTCACCTATTTTATGTCGAACTCCCCCCTCTTCCTCGGTTCTTGGACACGGATCGTAATCGCGACCTACGGATCCAGTTCCTCATGAAGGAAATATCTCAACAAGAATTTCAAAAACGGATCCAGGAACGAGAAAAGAAGCTCCAGAAAAAAATGGAACTGCGTCGCCTCTGGGAAATGATGACTACTGTGGGAAACGAAATGCTCCATACCCTCCTCGCCGCCTCTGCCCAACGTCCCAATGAAATCATTTACCAGGAATGGAAATCCAGCTGTCAACAGCTTCTGTCTCTCATCGACTACGTCAACCAATGCATCCATCAACTCAACAAGACCTTCCAGGCTCGCCTCCCCATCGTCCACAACTTTCAACTCACCGCCCTCCATCACGTCCCTCCCACATAAACGTAATGATCTAAAGAAATACCAAATCAAGAGTACAGGGAGCGGACGGGCGATGAACTGTAAAACAATGGACGCTTCAGAAGCTCTCGTAGCTCAGTTGGAACGAGCGCTAGGCTGTTAACCTATAGGTCGTTGGTTCGATCCCAACCGAGAGCGTTAGAAAAAGTTTAGAAAATGGAGTCTATGATTTCTAAACGTTTTGGTAACAAAATAAAATGCACCCTCCGGGAATCGAACCCGAATCGCGTCCTTGGAAGGGACGAATAATCGCCATTATACCAAGAGTGCCTCTTTTTTATAGAAAGAATTGGTTTGTTCTTAGATCAATAATTACGAATGGCGTTTAAGAAGGAAGCTGAGTTTCCACATGGTTTCGGTATCATAGTTACGGAGGGTCAACATGGTTCCGCCGTAGCGATCGGTGGTCCAGTGTTCGAGGTTTTTGAGTACACGAGCCCGCATGGAATCAGACAGCAATCCTCTTTCCTTGTAAATGGTAAGATGAAGGACTACGGTATCAGCCATGAGTTTGTGGTGATTAAGGAAAAGGAGGCCGATATCGTCTTTAATTCTAGTGGTGGTCGCCTTGACCCATTCTTCCATTGTTTTTTCTTTTCGAGAACGTCCAGACCAGGCTCCACAGTAATCCAGGTAGAGTGCGTCCATGGGTTCGGGAAACGCCTCGTCCAAAAGAAACCCATAGAGCTTGACCATCTTGGAATGACCTCCTTTTTTCTCAATCGCTTCAACGACTTTGGGATCAAGATTGGGGCTGTAGAAATTTTCGGCCTTGCCACCGGCCTTGAGAAAATAGGTCATCGTCCTGGGTTCTTTTTTATCGTGAAAAAAATCGTCAAGGGCAAATAAACGAATCTGGTCCATGGGTTTTTGGAGGAGATGGAGATCAAGCATGAGTTCTTGGTTCTGCTTTTGTTTGCGACTCACATACTCGGGAAGTTTATAAGGAACAGGGCGCTGATGTTGAGGACTCTGATTCAGAGAAGAAAGAATGGAGGACGTACCCTTTCTACGGACCGACCGTGTCAGGATGGGAGAATACGTTCGCTTCTTTTCCACCATGGTTGGTGGAGGTGAAGGTGGAGGTGGAAGCACGGATTTGGGATAGGATCCACGAAACACCATGACGGAAGAAAAGGGTATCATGATTTGACGTCCTCCTCCTTTCAGTCGCACCCGAACATTCCTGGTGGTATATCCTCCAAAATACGCCTCTACAAACTCACCCATTTTCTTGTCAAGAAAAAGGATGGGTTCATTCTCCTTAACTTTCAAGACCGATAGACTCATGGTTTTTATTTTATGACCAATTATTTCTTTTTTTTTTTTGGTTAATCATTCAAAAACGGGCACAAGATTCCTTGACCGGTCCATTGACGCATCATGTTCCCGAATGGGCCATTGGAAATCAAACGGTGAATCTGATAGGGAAAATTATCTGATGGAGGATCTTTTGGTTTCAACGCCACGAACTGGAGTAACCGAAGGGTCGCCGCTTCCCACGAAAGGAGGGTTTGATGGTGGAGAGAAAGGGGTTGTGGGTGATGCAGCATGGTAAAACGGATATGACGTTTGAATTCATTGGGAGTGGAGAAGAAGAGACAATTGGGAAAGGCTTTGAAAAAATCATTCGAGGGGTGGTCCGCACAAATCACAAACTTGCCCATGGCCAGGGCCTCGGCTGTGGTGGTACACAAAACATCTGAAACACATGGATTCACAAACACTTTGTAATGTCCAAGTTGGGCATGATCCATGGCCACGGGATGGTACCGAATCGGAAGATGACGGGTACTATGAATGATATTTTGTAGATCTGATCCGAAGCCGTAGACATGGAGAGAAAAGGAAGGAATCGTAGGAAGAAGAGTGCGCATCCGGTCCATCCCCTTGGTCCATACCATTTTCCCGATAAAATAATATCCTTCTCTCGTTTCATAGGGTACTTCTCGACCGATCCTCAAAAAGGTTTCTCGGACCCCGTGGATATTTTCCACCCACTTCTGTGGATGAGAGATCCGGACCGCACTGGAAAGACAGACAAGGCTGTGACAATAGGCATGACACAATAACTGATTGTAGGGAGGAAGAAGGAAGCGGTGTAAAAAAGGCTCGTCCTCGGTGTACATGGCGTAGTGAGTATGGATCACACCCACCACCCATCGGAAACGTGTAGTCCAGCAAGTTTTGGGTGCATAACACCAATGAAGATGTTCAGGCTCTTCGAGGATCACCAGGTCAGTATCGCGTGGGACCAAAGAAGGCATATCCTTCTCGATAGGAAAGATGCTGTAGCGTTCTGGAAAAAATACCGCGCGGTAAAAAGAAAGAAGCGGGAGCTTTTTGTCATGAAACTCGGCTTCTTGACGGAGCCAATCGAGGAGGTACTCTGTCTGTTCCGTCGGTGTCGAAAATCGGAGGTTGGTGGGGAAGAGGTGTTCCTGGTCTTGGGGGGATAACCACGGAAGCAGGAGATGAACCTTTTCCACATGTCGACCCAGGTAGGCGGCACGAAGCAGTGGATTGATAGAAGTCCCTGTTTTCCATGGAAGAGAAGACGTGGTCACGATCCAGACTGATTCCATCGCCTTTTTTTTCCAACGTATCTTTTTTTTTTCCCATTGAAAAAAAAAGAAAGGAAATCATGTCTCACCGCACCAAGGGACAGGTGATTGAAAACTATTCATTACCCTCGTTGTCAGGTGCCGTGTGGGGTGGGGAGTACCGTCAATACACCCCTGCCGATCAATGTTTCTGTAAGGATCCAGTCTTCCTTCCCACTGGTCAATGTGCTCCCGAACAGAACTGTTCGGATTGTGATTTAAATCTCAGTGGTCAATGCTCCCAGTCCGCCGGTGAACCCACTGTCGCCGGCGTGGATTAATCGATCGGATCCAAAAGGTTCTCCTCGGGCGGTGGAAGAGTGGGCGAGGAGGAGGCAGCAGAGACTAAAGGCGTCGTCGTCACCGGTGATCCATCGTTGGTATCGACCATGTTTCCAATGTTGGACATTAGGCCCTGCATCGAACTCATCATCTTTCCAATATCCAAGTTTCCATCCTTCATTCCGCCTGACATTGACGAAAACAGCTCGGTAAACACCCCGGACGACATGAGAGAGGTAATCATGGCCATCGGATTGGATTCGTCCACATCCTGTAACTGACTCCCAATCTTGCCCATGAAATCCTTCAAAAAATCCCCCTCCATACCCGGTATCCCCTTCATCATGTCCTCCATTCCATTTGCCGCCGCCGCGCCTCCGGTTGTCGTCTTCTTCGTCTTCATCTCCTGAAGCACCCGTTTCGCTTGACTCTCTGGCACAATCACCGCCGCAATGGTCAGCAAGTGCGTCCAAATTACCCCCTCCTCCTCCCGATCACAAACCCTGAAAATCTGCCCCAGATCAATCGCGACCTTGTCTGAATACACCAAACGCGCCTGAACCATCTTCTTCTTATCCCGCTCTAATATCGCCGTCTCATTGTCCGTGATAAACTTTTGAAAAATACGAATATGCTTCTTCACCGGCTCGATATGAATCAACCCCGTTTTCTCAATTAAATGTCCATACAGCATCAGTGACTTTTGCTTGCCTCCAAAAGAGGCATTCAGATCCCGTATGAAATTACAGATCGTATTGAACCCCAGTGCCGTCTTGTCGTCCATCCTTCTTTCTTTCATAGACGGCTTGTTCTTAACTCAGTCATGAATGTCGATTAGGTCCTTTTTTTCTTTTGGGTGACGACAAGAAGGAAAAAGGCGAGACTGAGCGCGAAAGGAATCAGGAAACGATCAAAGGAGATGTGGTAGACGTCTGGGGTGGAAAAGAGGCAAAAATACAAACTGAGCAGAAAGACGGTACCAAACGTGGTTTTACGATCTATTCGGACGGGTGAAAAACGGAGATAGGCATAGATCAGGGGAATGAAATGGAACAAGATATCAATGGTGAGGCGTATGGGCCATGAATGAAGCGTCCATACGGTCGATGTCTCATCACCACCGAAAGGTAGGACCTTGATATAGTACGCTCTGGGCTCCATCCAAGAAATATAGAATCCTCCGATAAAGACGACGGTCGACAGAAAGGGAAGATTGACCCATTCCGCGATCCATTGAAAAGAGGGGAAGGAGGCGAGAAGGAGCAAACAAAACTGCCACATGGTAAAAAATCTCCAAACCGCAGGGATCCTCATTGTTTTTATTTTCTTCCAAAATTAAAAACCAAATCTCGATTTTCCTACGGAACGTTGACCGCTAATAATTAGGTTAAGAAGTACAATTAAAAAAAATAAAAAAGGATGCCTCGAGTTTATCTTCATGTTTGCAAATTGGGAGATTATCTTGAAAAATTTCAAGGTATCATGACCTTGATGATGACATCTGGTCTCTATGAGAAGGTGGATCTGATTTATATCGGAGTGTTGGGAGAGAATGAAAAGGAGGATTCCTGGTTACGTGAGTATAACAAGGTACGGCTCCGAGTCTCTTCCTCTGATCCAGGGCATTATGAGCGACTCACATTAGAAGCCATGAGAGAAGATAGCGAGCAAGACGATATGGAGTATCTGTACCTGCATACGAAGGGAATCACAAAAGTGGGTTGGGTTGTGGTGAATGAATGGATCAAGATGATGCTATATTTTATGGTGGAGAGACACGAGGAAGCCCTCGCCTTGCTACGGATGGACAAGGTGGATGTAGTTGGATGTCTTTTCAATAAAGCGCCGGTGCCTCATTTTTCAGGAAACTTTTGGTGGGTACGATCCTCCCATCTTCGAAAACTTGCTCGATATATACCAAAGGAAGACTATCATGCTTCTGAGTTTTGGATCTTGAACACCACCCCTTATACAGCGGTATGCATGTACCCTTTAACTTTTACCTTGTACGGTGACTATATTGATTCTGGTATTTATAAGAACATGAACATCATACCCACTACCCACTCTTCTCCTGTCCAATAAAAAAAAGAACGAGGAGAGAAGAAGAATATAAAAGGAAAGAGGATATAAAAGAAGAAGAATGGGTGTCTACATCTACCAGTCTTGTCACGGACCCTGGATCAAGGTCGGTCATTATATCGGTCAGAATGCTTATTCTCGAATAGCCCATCGTGGGTTTGGTTCCTGTGTCTGTCCTCGAGACATACGTGACCGCGTCTCGATCGAGGATGTGGTGCTCATAGCATGGTTTCCCACGCTCACACAAAAAGACGAGGCGGCGGTGAAGAAAAAATGGAAGGATGATCGAGTCTATGGAAAAAGCGAATGGTTCCCTCAGAGTCGGCGAGAGGAAATCCGGGCCTTTTTAATGGAACGAGGGGGTGAGGATCGGGCGAAGGAATGTGACCGTCAGATGGCCATGGATTCTAGACGTCGTCTTTAGGAAGGAAAGGGAGAAGGAAGAGAATCGGTAATGTATTTTTGGGAAACGCGTCCGTCGCATTTTCGGAGGACAAACTGGGTACAGGTATTGTTCTGACAAGAGGGGTAGGCCATGTTGATGTCAAAGTAGGTACTGGAGGACATGGGCGCACGGTGCGTCAGGGATTCGTACCCGAGGTTGGCATCAATGGGTACGATTTGGGTCTGCATGTAGGGGGTGGTGGTATCCGACACACTCATTCCAAACGACGTGGCACCCAGAGTTTGGTAGTTGGACGTTTGAAGAGTCGTAGGATGAGAAGACATGAAATCTTTATTATCCCTTTGGATAAAAAAAAAAAATTTCTTTTTGTTGTAAAATTTCAGAAAATGTCTTTGACACCTCCTCCATTAAGGAATCGCATCCTTTCGTTATCGGCGGCGGTCGGAGGCAAGGCCTGTGCGGTCAGTCATCACGTGAATCAACACTGGTCTCCGGGTCCAAGCCATTTTTTTGATTGGCTCATCCTCTCGTTGCCCGCCCTCTCTCAGATTCTTTCTTCTGATTCTCATGACTTGAACATGGCGTGGAAACCTGGGGATCCCTGGAATAATCTCACACAGACCTATACGTCTCAGACCCTTGGATGCCAGTCAGTTCATGATACAGCGCTTTCTGACTATCGTCTCGATCCTATAGGATGTCAGAACCGTCTTGAGGAAAAATACCAGAGACGTTTTCTTCGTCTTCACGATACCCTCCGGTATTTCTCAGACATTCAATGTCCCATCTACCTGGTCCGATTCTACGAGTCGAGTAAAGACACCTCCCACCAGATTATGGTTCTTTTGCGCAGTCTCCATCAACGTTATCCTCAACTTTGTTTTCGATTGATTCTTCTGACCGATCAACCCAATAAAATGCGCTTTCATAGGCGCGACCTGTACTGGATTTCTCTGAACGAGAAGGAGGCGGCGACGAGCTGGGAACAGATCCTTGCCTACCCCTGGCAGCGTCTGTACGACACGGTCGATTTACTCGACAAGCTCCCGAACAAACACGTAATGACCACGTGAGATCCATTCTTCATAGTCACACCGGTGCGTATCCTCACCACAAAACAAAAGAACCTTGGAGGGCTCGTAATACTGGCGGACCAGAGAATACAATGGCATACCACGATGATAACTCCCATAGACGACGAGGTCATACTTCTTGTCCCGAAGATCTTGCTCGACCGAATCATCGAGAGCACGATTCCTACTTTCGGGAGGAAGAAGACCTGAATACGTGTACCCTCGTCCCCACATCAAATAAGGCAACGTTTCATGACCGGTGTACATGTGTGGTATCCTGGGATAGTCATGACAACGTGGCCCCATTTGGGTACGAAGGCCGTGAAAGAGGAGACATCGTAAATAATCCGGTGGGATTGAACCCGACAAAAAGAGGATACGGGAAGGATGGGGTTGGCGACAGGATTCGAGGACGTAAGAGGCCATGGCCGTGGTGGTGAGATGGGATCGTGTAAAGAACAGAAACTGGTTCACGAGGTCTCGGTACTATCTGTTTTCCTCTTGGGAGAGTTCCGCGGGGGTTTTCTTCGACAGACGATGATAGAACGCATTGCCTTTCACAACGAGTGATTTAGGAAAGCGCGAGAGAATTTTGGGAGGACACGTTTCAATATCCGGAAAGAAAGGAATACAGCCATTGGCAATAATCTCATAATGCCGCATGCAATCCCATCCTTCTTTGCGGTGAGTGAGCGCAAACATGGAAGTCTGATACTCGTGATAATACTCTTTCTGTGTGTTGTAAATATAGGTTTCTTTTTTACCTGGAATCATGTGAGACATCATCTTGGTCTTGTCAGGAATTGCATCCACAAGATGGCATTCCGGTATGGAAAACGTAATGGGAAATAAGAAACGCCGTCGATCAGTATCCTTCCAATACACCGTCTTATTTTCCAGATGAAGGGAGAGCGTTTGATGATCCAGGACAATCAAGCTAAGCTGAGAGGGGTGAAACATGATCCGGAGGTTCTTGGAAATGCCGGGGTCGGGATCTCCCAGGAGGACATCCAGTTTCTGATTATCATTCCATAGAGAAAGAACCTTGTCCTGTGGGGGGAAGATCGTCGTACATTCCATCCTTTTTTCTTTATGATCCTTGCTCTCATAAAAAACTTGAAATGTCCATTCCATCTGATCGTTATTTTCTTACCTTACGACCACAAACACTTATATTCCCTTCGATGCCGAGAGGAGTCGATTCCATAAGAAGAGTGTTTGGGTCCGTTTGATAGCACAGGAACATGTAACGTTCCACGGATTCACGAATCTCGTTGGTTAATCCATTTTGTAAATAGTTTTCAAACGTGGAGATCTGGTCGGGATCAATCTTGAAAAGCATCGTATAGAGACATGGAATTTTTTCATCAAAGACGGATCCTTGTTCAATGCGGCGAAACACATTCTTACCCTTGGCCTGTAAAAAAGGAGTTGGATCAAACTGGTCGTGAAGTCGGTACCGACCACTCAGTTTAAAAATGGCCTGGGCGGTGGGAAGAAGGGAGGGGTGGTTTTCCCGGAGGTATTGGATTCCCTGGCGGAGGAGCCACATTTCACCGAGGCCTTTATAGGCGTGATCGACAAAATACTCGGGATTCTCGGGACAACAAAGAAAGTCGACCTTGTCTCGGAGTCGTGATAGGGCATGGGGAATCTGACGTGTGCTGGGGGTCCCATCAATTAACAAGATCTTGGCATCAGGAATGTGTTTTCGTATGCTCGTAATCGATGTCAGGGTTTGATCCAGTCGTTGCTCGGTGGTGTACACGGATCGACAGTGCGTATAACTAAGTGGTAAGGAGCTAGGGACGAGGACAGAAGTAAGAAAAAACACAACGACCATTGAATTCTTCTAATTTATTGAAAGATTTTTTATATTTAGAAAAAAATGGTGTTTGGTTTCTAAATCAAAAATACAAAAGTCCTTAATGAAGATTGCGTTGAATGAGGAAGATAAACAAGGGGTCGATCACTACACGGAGTTTCTGATGAAGATTGGTGTGTTCGCATTGGAGCGGGCATTGTCGTTGGGAGACGTCGAGTTGATAGGTGGCCCCGTACTTTTGAATGGACGACAAGCGGTACAGGGCCATACCACCAAAGGCAGAGAAAACAGGGATCGGTTGAACCGCTTCTTCTCGGAGACGAGGAGACCACGCCTTTTGTAGATCCTGGTCCATCTGTTTCTTCCTCTTCGGATCTTGTATCGAATGACAACGATAACGATGGTCAATCATAGGAAAGGTGTCAAAGATCCTCCAGTCCTTTTTTCCAAAAAGAAACGATCGATCCTGAACGAGTGAATTGACTGTGACCACATCCACTGACTGGGTTTGGTTCTGAAGGATCGAAAGGGCGTGGAACCATCCGATGAGGGAGAGTTTTCCAATCAGATCCCAATCAATCACCATGAGGATGTCATAATCGGCATAATATCGGTCAATAAAGTCAAGATAGATCTGCCGCAAGGAGGCCATGCGTTCTACACGGTCTTGAATGTTGGCTTCCTTATCGCCACCCCGTGGCATGGCACGAAACTCTAGGTGACAGTTGGGAAGGTTGACCTTGTCCTCCGTTCGACACAAGATGTGTAAATGAGGGTCTTGTTTGGCTTCTTGAAGCCAGAGGGTTCGGGTATCATCGATCGAATCGTTTTCCATCACCAGTATCCGATAATCCTTGGTCGCCGCACCCATCTGTCGCAACAAAGGAATCCAATGAGCCGTCGTTTCTCGACCCCCTTCTTGACTCAACCCCACAAAGAGGACTCTCTGCTGTTGGACTCGTTGTTTCGCCAAATGGATCTGATCGGCGAACCGCTCCAGATCAGGATTTCGTTTCCATCGTCGACACATCATCGGATCCGGTTTCTCTCCCAGTAACAATTCAAATTGTCGTTTCCACGCCTGTTGGTTCCTCGATTCCTGAAGAGAATGACCAACCCATAAACACACCAAGAGAAGAAATAAGAACAGTACGGCGACGCCAAGGAGATTCATCGTTGCTTCCTTTATTTTTATTCATCTAAATAATTATTCCCAAGATAGAGAAAAAAATGACGGATTTTGCGGAAGCCATTCAAAAGCTGAAAGAGTTGAACTCCTCACTACTACAACCTACCACCATCACCAAACCCCCCCTGTCGATGACCGAGGTCGTGGCCGCGGGAGTCGAGGAAGACATGGACGAGAAGATGGTATCGGATACCACCACGTGTCATGGAACCCAACCCCGATGGAGGATCGTCACAAACGGTTGTTTACAGTGGATGGTCAAACAAAGGTGTATCCAACCACTTTTATTTTTCCTATTTTTTACCATCTTGTTGATGATACTGCGTCCTTCTTTTTTGTATGCACCCATCAAGACACGAACCACTCCGAACGAGGTGGTCCCCGTGCGGATGAGTTTTTGGAGATTGGTGGGAAGCAGTGTTTTGTTGACGGGATCTGTTCACGGATTGATTTTTCTGAATCATCAGCTATGCTACCGTTGGTTTACGGTCACTGCTCATACGTGAACCGGGTGGGGCGGGATTAAGGACCTCGTCTTCTTTTTCTCGTTGCTGTTGCATCATCTGGGCCACGGACATGATGTTATCTTGTTTTCTCGCAATGAATTGGTCGGCCGCTCGACGCATATTCATCTCATTGGCCATCATCGTTTCAGAATCTTGAACGGGCGGCAAGGGTTGAACCTCCTGCTCTTCCTCGTCCACCAGTTGTTTGACCACCACCTCCTCCTGTTCTTCCAACATTTTGGGGGTCGTGACCGTCGCAGGAGGTGGAGGAGCCTCGATCTCCTTGACTTTGCGCAGCCAGACAAAGGCATCACTCCCTTCATACTTTTCCAGTCGTCCATTCCCAAAAAAGAGAAATAAACAGGGAACCGTTCGCACGTGGTACCCCATCCGGTCTTCTCGTATCATCTTCCGCACCTCTTCGTGGTCGATGCTCATCATCCGTATATCGCGTCGTCCCCTCGATTCGTCCAGAAATTCTTTGCATCGTTGAGAATACTTGCTATATAAACAAATCACGATACAATTTTCCTCTTCTCTCATCTCCTTTGTTTCTCTTTTCTTGAGGCTTGTCGTTAAATGAAATAAGAAAAAAGAAAGGAGAAAACAAAACGAAATGAAGACGATTCACGACAATATATGGGGAGGTATTTATGTTTCAGAGTTGGCATTATCATGGTTGGATACCGAGGAGTTTCAGAGGATGCACCAGATTCGACAGACGGGTGTGGCCTACAAGGTGTTTCCAACGGCGGTGGTATCGCGGTTCGCGCACAGCCTTGGAGCCTACCACGTGACTCGATTGTTACTGTCTCATTTGGAGGCGGTCCAGCCAGAGATTTTCACGCGGTTGACGGTGAGAGACCGGGAGTTGATTGCGTTGGCGGCACTGCTTCACGATATTGGACACGGGCCTTTTTCGCATGCCTTTGACACGTACGTTCAGGAACAGAGCGGTGTGACCTCGACCTGGATTCGTCATGAAGACCGGTCTTGTGATCTCATCGCCTTGATAAACACGCGGTATGGACTGGTGACGAGGGAGGAGGTTGATTTTCTTCAGTCGCTTGTGGATCCGGTTCGTCACCCATGCGCCACGACGGAGGGTCAATGGTATCGGCACCTCATCGCCAATCCTCATCACGGGATTGATACGGACAAGCTGGATTACATTCTCCGTGACAATCATCAGTTTGGTTTATCCATGACGGTGGATGTTCATCGGATTCTTCGAAACTGTCGCGTGATCGATCAGGTGTTGTGTTTCAGTGACCGGATCCAAGACGAGTTGTGGAATCTTTTTCTGATCCGTCACCGCCTTCACGCCACCATCTATCGTCACCCCCGCATCCTTAAATTTGAACGAGAACTTGTGGCCATCTTCCAAGGTCTGGAAAGCACTCTCGGTATCTCGGCCATGATCCGTGACAAGGATGCAAACGGATTCCTCCGAATGACGGACGCGGTCATTATGGTTCACGCCGATCGTGAGTTGTGGCATCAATTTGAAACGCGAACTTCGCCACTTGTTTTTTCCAAAGAATTTGTCCCTTATAAGGATCACCAATTTCCCCGTCTGGTTCATGTCTGGTTCTACACCAAACAAGACCTCACACATAAATTTCATCTTCCCTTCCCCTCTCCCCACTGTCCCTTCCCCATTCCCGTGACGACCACGATCGATTTAAAAGGGTTATAAATCAAGAGAAAAGAATGGATTCACTGGTCGCTCCACGAGATAAACCCAAGGAGAGGCCGGCTCTTCGGTCCTCCTTGACACCGCTGACGGATGAGGAAATGGAGCGCGCCCTTCCGGTCAAGAGCCGTGATTTGGGTTTTACACAGGTAGATCGCAAGTATGCCGATCCGCCACTGATGAATCAGAAGATTACTCTGGTATCGTTTACGCCTTCCAAGGGGGCGAGGCCCGACGAGGATAATATTTATGGGATGATGAAGGTGCGTGGAGTGTTTGCGACGGAGGAGGAGGCCAATGAACGGGCCGAATTCCTGATTCGTAATGTGGATTCGTATCATGAGATTTATCACGCGTTTGTTGGACGACCGTTTCCGGTTACCACCTCGGATGGATTCGAAAAAGAGTTGCAGACGATTGATATACGAAAAAAGACGGTCAAGTTGATCAGTGAGGACATTCTTTCCAAGAAATCCAAGGAGGAAAAGGAGATGAAGGAAATTCAGGATCGAGAAAAGAATCTGTTGGAGTCCTCACGGAAAGCCAAGGAGGAGGAGTCGGAAGATCCTTTTGAGTTGTACATCATGGATCAGGTGAAACGAGCACAGCTTTTATGGACCTATCGTGAGACGAAAAAAAAGGTGGACCAGATGAAAGATCTCATTCTCTCCTTGAATTCCACCATCGCGTCGACGGAATCAGAGCATGAGGATTATGCGCATCGCTACAAGGAAAAATACATGGCCGCCCGTAAGGATGCCAACCTACCTGAAAATCATGACGATGATTCCTTCCTCAAGTACCTCGGTGTGGACGGAATGGACGAAGTTCTATCCTCCTCTTCTTAACATCATACCATGGAATGAATTCTAATTTTGAAGGAAAAAAAAAAATTAGAATGAGAAAAAGCAAGTCATTGGATGAGTCTTCCGGCTGAGTTTGATTCGTTTGCCTACCGTACATTGAATGCGGATCTTGCCTTTATGACCCATGACCAGGCGTGTCGACATTATTTGCAGTATGGCAAGAATGAGAATCGGAATTATACATGGGGTATCTTATCAGCGGCGTTTCGGTTCTCATGGAACCGGTTACCGGGAACGGAGGTGTTGGACCTGACGTATCAGAGGAATATCTTTGTTGTGAGTAATATTGTTTCAGGGGGAGCCAACAAGTACTTGCGGGACATCATCCGGACATATGGTCAGTACAATATCAACTTTATTTTTTTGAGGTGTAGGGACGATTTGCGCAAGTATCACAAGATCATCCGTTCCCGGGACGTGCTCATTTTCCAGTATGTCTTATTTTCTGACCTAGAGATTAGCAATATTGTGGAGATGATTGACAAATGGGATCTTCAGGTCATGATCCCGGTTCACGACAATTACTTTCTGCTTCCACATGCCCATGATCATACCTACAGTCATGGAATCCATGGCATCGGACACCGACTCATCCCTCCTCACAAAAAGGCCTTGATGGAAAAGGCCCAGTGGATTCTTTTTCCGAGTTATTACCAAAAAAACTATTTCCAACAATACCTCTCGGTGCCCTTGACGGTACAGTACCATATGGATAAGTTGATCTTTGATCCAGACATGCGGTTGCCGTTGGTTCAGGGTACGATTCATGTAGGTATCATTACCGAGTTTTCGGTGTACAAGGGCAAGGAATATTTCTTGCGTCTTTTTTTATTGCATCATTATCGGACCAAAAAGATTTGTTTTCATATCTACAATAATCATTTTGAAGGAGACCAGCCGAATGTGGTGGTCCATCCCGAGGGGTACCAGGAAGATGATATTTTTGAAAAGTTGGAAAAAGACCAGATTCACGGTCTCCTCATGCTCAATAAGTTTCCAGAGACGTATTGTTACGCGCTGACCAAGGCCATCCAGTCGCGTCTCCCTATTTTTTACACGGACATTGGTGCGATCCGAGAACGTCTACTGATCTACCAAGGAAACCCGAGGTTCTTTCCCACCCTGGCCACGACCACCAAGCAGCTTCATCGGGATTTTCTTCATTTTGTGGATTTTATTCTGCTTCATCAGGGAACCAATGCCGAAAACAAGATTTCTCCGGTTTTGCGTCTCTCGCACGCCCCGCTCTACGACAAGATTCTTCTTCATCCCACCTTTCTCCGTCCCTGTTTCCGTACGATTCATAAAAAAATAAAGCCTTTTGCCATCTACTTTCCTCAGTTCCACACCGTTCCTGAGAATGATTTGAATTTCTATCCCACCTTTACCGATATGACGAATCTAAAGTCTCTCTGGACTCAGTACAACACCGACCAAAAGAAGGAACTTCTCACGCCGCTCCGGGACGTGTTGGGCTTTTATGATTTGGTACAGGAACCAGACATTATGGACACCCAGCTGCGTATGGCCCAGTCCTTTGGATTTGCCGGTTTTGCCATCTATCACTACTGGTTCTCCGTGAATACGGTGACTCAAAAAAATACTATTTTTGAAAAAGTGATTCAACGTTTCTTTCAGCATTCCCTGGACCCTCTCCGATTCTTTTTCATATGGGCCAACGAGGACTGGACGGGCAATCCCGCGTTTTATAAGACCAAGACCAAGCAAGCCGTCGAGATTGCGAATCGCTACACGGTAGAAACGTTTCAACACCATTTGGACTACTTGCTACCTTTTTTTCTTCATGAAAACTACCTCAAGGTGGAAAATCGCCCCGTCTTTTTTATCCACCATCCCGATGAAATGTCCGTCGAGGAACTGGAACTCTTTCGATCCATGTCGAATGATTTTTTGCGGGGCCATGGTTTTGAAGGTCTTCATCTCGTCGTTCACAGCATGATCTGCCGTCTTCCTGATTATACCTCGTACCTGCTCCATTCCAACTACAAGCGATGGCATACGGGAACCTACATCAAGGAATGCAAAGAAACCCAACGACGTCTCCTAGATTACCCCCAATATATTCAAGAAGAGGTGGTCAAAGATCAGGAGGACCTTATCTTGTCGGTCTTTACCCAGTTTTACAACAAGCCGCGGTTACTGGACCATGAGGAAAAGGTGATGTGGACACAGACCAATAATTTCTCCCTGCATCATTTTTCTAAATTTCTGGACACCCAATTCATCAAACATCTTCACTATTTCCAACAGCACCCGGATTCGTCTGAGATTAAAAAAATCTTTCTTGTGAATGCCTGGAACGAGTGGGGGGAGCAGATGGCCATCGAACCCAGTGAGGAAGAGGGCTATACTCTTCTTCAGCTCTTTCACCAGCGTCTGGTTCGAGCCTTTCGCGATTAAGAAAGAAAGAAAGAATAAAAAAAATAAATCTAGACAAAGAAAAGAAAAGAAAATGAATGCACAGAGAGAACACCGAACGCGGGCGCGAAAGAACGCCCGACTTTTGAAAAAGGAACACGAGTTTCTCCAAGAAAAGGAGGAAGTTCTTCGATCCATCCTGAGTCGTAAAGCCCGTCCCTCCAAGAACGATCTCATGGCGATCACGGCGTGGTCCGATATGAAGGAGGCCTTGACCATGCTCGAAGTCTATGAATTGAAAAAAAACACCATCTTTGAAACCAATCCTCTTCGCCATCAGGCGGGTCTTCCATTGGCGGATTACAACAAGGTTTTGAATCAACAGTTTGAAGCGTTCAAGACGTATCTTCTCTATCGTACTCACTTGTTGGGATTTTTCCCCAAAGATCGTCAGGAGTATGATCCCGACCACCCCGAAATGATTGAATTCATGTTTTCTTCCTAGTTCCTACTATTATTATTATGTTATGGTCAGAATAATAATCATTCTCTTTCTTCTTACCCCGTCGTGAATCCAAACGGATCAAAATCCAGGTCCTCCTCAAGGTACTGTGTCTCTTGCTGCTGCTTCTTCTTGCCACGACGAGGCGATGAAGAAGAGGCAGGCACGACCGGCATCGGAGGTAGGAGAGGTAGGCGTTTCTTGGCCTTTTGTCGTGCTTGAATCACCTTGTTTTCCCAAAAGGTTATCATGTTTTTGTGTTTTTGAAGGGCTTCTTGATAGTGTTTCTCAAGCGCCATTCTCTTTTGATCAAAATCATACAGCAGCTGTTCCTTCCGAGCGACCTCGGCTTCCCGAGCCTGAAGCTGCTGAGAAATCCGGAACTGTTCCTCACGATTGGCATTCAAAAGCTGGTAGTATTCATGATTGCTCTTCTCAAACTGTATCAATCGGGCTTCCCATTGTTTCATCTTTTCCACAGGATGGTCGATTTCAAGGCGATCCAGCCGACGAGACCACTCCTTCAATCGCGCCTCTTTTTGATCCAAGAGGCGCTGACGATCCGCTCGACCCCTCATTCCTTTATATTCTTCTATTTTTTATGACTTTTTTTTTTGAAAGAGGCCGCGTACCTCCACAATCCTACAAAATACAAGAGACAGATTCCAACCATGATTCCATTAAAGATGGCATACAGTCGGTACTTCTCTACATGCATGATCTTGATGGTTGGTTCCTGTGTTTTGTTTTGATGGTGTTGGTGTGCGAGCACGCTGTACCGAATGGTGAATCCAATAAAAATGATCAAGAGAAGGACGAATAAAATCCAGGTGTCCTGATACTGCTTGGCATCATTATCGCTGAGTTCCGTGGCATGAAGCAAGTTTTTCATCACACGCTCATAGGTGGTTTGCGATAAACTCCCCTTCTTTTTGATGACCGACCTGGTGGCTGGCATGGCTTGTGTAGTTTATTTATTTGGCGAGGAGTAAAAAATAAAATTTCAAAAAAAAAAATTAGGGAGTCAGAAGCAGAAGAGGTTCTTGGATAAGGACCGAGCGGATCTGTTCTTGGTTCAGAACCTTGTATTCAAGGAGTTCATCGACGAAACGGAGGAGCAGAGGCCGGTTACGTTCCAAGAGCATGCGACAGTTTGTATAGGCCTCGCGTATATTTCGGTGGATCTCCTCGTCAATCTTCTTTTTATAAATCTCGCTGAAATAGGGATAGACAATCTGATGACCCATTCCGTACTCCATAATCATCTGTTTCGAAAGCTGGAGGGCGGCCTCTAAATCAGATAAACTTCCGGAGGACATGGAATGACCGTAGATGATCTCCTCGGCGGCCCGTCCACCCAACAAGACCATGAGTTTCTCGTCCAGATATTCCTTGAGAAAAATACCCTCGTCAATATCCGTGTTTTCAAAGATGGTCATTCCAAAAGACTTGGCGCTTGCGGTATCGATGCTGACTCGGGACGGTTTTTCAAAAAATTCACAAGCCAAGGCCATGATGAGGTGTCCCGATTCATGGACTGCCACACGTTTCAAGGTCTTGGGACTGACCGTTTTTTTCCCGACACTCGATCCAAAGATCATACGATCCTTGATAAAATCCAGGTCCTCGCGTTCGACGGGCAGACGCTTGTTCCGGATCCCATAGAGAGTGGCCTCGTTCAACAAATTTTCCATCATGGCACCACTGAATCCCGCCGTCATCCTCACGAGCTCGTCGAGTTCCACCCGGATCGGCTTCTTTTCCAGATGTATTTTTAAAATCTCTCGTCGTGTCTCCCGGTCCGGGTTCGGGACATGTATGATCTTGTCAAATCGTCCTGGTCTTAGGATGGCCTTGTCCAGCATGTCGATCCTATTCGTAGCCCCCACGATGATTATTTTTTCTTCTCCACGGAATCCATCCATCATCACCAGGAGCTGGTTCAACGTCTGATCCCGTTCCCCATTGGAAGACTCGTCTCCCGAACTCCGTTTCCTCCCGATCGCATCCAGTTCATCGATGAAAATCACAGTAGGTCGGTGTTCCTTGGCGAATCGGAAAAGCTCCCTCACCCTCGACGCTCCCACACCAACATATTTTTCATTAAACTCGGCGCCTGAACAACTGATAAACGAGGCATTAATCTGGCCCGCAAAACACCGCGCCATCAACGTCTTTCCATTTCCCGGTGGCCCCTCCAGCATAAACCCTTTGGGCACCCTCAGACCGTACTGTGAATAATTAGTTGAAAAATACAGCATGTCCATCACCTGAAGCAGTTCCTCCTTGACCTGGGTATAGCCTCCCAGGCTTGTGAAATTCACGCGGTTTTGTGGTCCCTCTAAACGGAAGGTCCCGCTCTCTGATGTTTTTTCCTCCTCTCTGTAGGGTCGGTACCGACCACGTTGAAAACCAAAATCCTGCTCCTCCTTCTCGTCTTCAACGTCCGAGTTCTCGTCCTCTTCCGCAAACATTCGCGACGGCTTCTTGGTATACCAGGACGGCATCTCAAACGGCTTCAGAGGAGTCGGCGGCGAGATGAGGATACGCCTTCGAGGTAGAATGTCCAGGTAACGACGGGTAGGAGTGGGTCGCGACGGCACTCTTGATAACTTCCCCAATCCATCCAGATACCGGTGAACCGGCTCCAATCCCTGTCGACCCAACAAAGGGCTCATCACCCACAAGAAGGAAGGTGTTCTCATTGATCTTTTCTTTTTCTACGACTCCTCCTTAGACCAATGGTGGGATAGAGGAAACATTCACATCTAAATGGATGAGGTGTGTTAAGAAAAGGAGATGAAGAAGGAGGAATTCTTTATGGGAACGCATTTCATCTTGGACGGGCGTTGGGAGGGAGAGACGGCGGTGTCCATCGAGGATGAAACGATGCTGCGTTGGTTGATGGATACCCTATGTCGAGAGTTTGGGTTTTGTATTTTAAGTCGGAACATCCATTTTTTTGAACCACAGGGTGTGACATGCTTATACATGCTCAGCGAGTCGCATGTATCGCTTCACACGTGGCCAGAGAAGAAGACTTGTTCTGTGGACGTGTTTTGTTGCCGTCATTTAGACCCGGTCCAGCTGGAAAAGATGGAGTTGTACTTTACGACGCACCTGAATCTGACTCATGTGAAGACGCAGTATTTGAGGCGAACGATTTAGAAAAGGAAAAAAAAAGAAGTGTATAGAAAAAGAAAAGGGATGAACAGCACGATTTTTGTGTCAATCGCGTCGTACCGCGATAATATCTGTCCTGTCACTCTTGAATCGATTTTTCTACGTGCCAAGAATCCTTCTCGGGTGTTTATCGGGATCTGTCAACAAAACACCCCCGAAGATCCAGACTGTCGTGATACTGCCCTTCGTAAGCTTCCTCAATATCGAAACCATGTAAGGGTTGTTCGTCTACGACACGACGAGGCCAAAGGGCCGACCTATGCCCGCTATCTATGTGCGACCCTTTATGATCAAGAAGACTATTTCCTACAGATCGATTCCCACTGTAAATTCGTCCGTGGATGGGACGAGCTGATGATTGGTATGATACTTGATTTAAAGCGAGCGGGCTATGCCAAGCCGGTTCTTTCTCACTACACACCGAGCATTGATGATTACAAGGAAGAACCATCGAAGCAAGAGTCAGTGACGACGATTTGCGAAGCTTGGTTCACCAAGGACAATTTGATTAGTTTGTTAGGTGCGGGATGGAACCCGCATGAGGACCTCCCTCGTCCCAACGCTTATATTGCCGGGGGCATGTTTTTTTGTGAAGGTTCCTTTCTGAAGGAGATCCCGTTTGATCCCGATCTGGATTATCTTTTTATCGGGGAGGAGCTTGTACAAAGCATCCGGTTCTATACGCATGGTTGGGATATTTTTTCTCCTAATGTGATTACTCTGTACCATTTTTATACGCGAGAAAAAGATCCCAAGTTTTGGGAAAACAAGAATATCAATGCCTCCCCCGCGTCGCAAAAAGTCCGTTACCTTCTTGGCCTCGATACCGATCTGTCCAAACTGACCGATCGTCAGAAAGATTCTATCGAGATTTATGGACTCGGAAAAGTACGAACGCTCCAAGATTACTATGACTATGCCGGGATCGACATTAAAAAGAAAAGGGTGACCAAGAACATGTGTACGCTACCTCGGGAGGAGATCCTTACCATAGTCTCTCCTACCACCAAAAAGAAGAAATCGAATTCCTCTTCCGCTTCCGCCGTCAGGAATTACCATTACCTCTGGCTAGTGGTTCTCTTTGTGGTATTGGTTCTCCTCGCCGTGTGGGCCATGTATAGGAATGTATAGATTCGTTGTCTTTCATCTACAGGACTTTTTGTACAAGGTAGTGACATTTCTCTTTCATCGACAAGTCCGCGATTCCCAGACAATGGACGACATTCCCTTCCGGATGGACTCGAAGGACTTTTTGAAGAAGATATTGGTAATCCTCGACAAGCTTATTGTTGAGGAAGAAATCATTGTTTTTTTCTAGTAGGAATCCACCGAGGATCATATAGGAGATGCGGGTAAAAATCTCTTCTGTTTCCAATTCTTGAAGACAGCACCAGTAGTTCAGGCCGTAGGAATAAAATAACTCCTGACCCGCTTCGATATCACAACGTGCGCCCATACCAAACTCCTTATCTATAAAGATTACATTACTGCGTTGATTGGATTGTTCCGTATAATCCGTGATTGCCTTTTGGACTTTGGAAGAATAAATAGGAAATAATCCACTCTTCTTATCTCGAAGAGATTCGTGAAGAATAAAAGCGGAACCATCATTAATAAAATGTCCAAGATTCTTCCGATCCGTTCTTGATCCAATCCGCCAACAACCTTCAACAACAGGATGAGCAATGGAATAGATCATCTCTTCCTTTGATTTTGCCGATCGATGTACCGTTTCTCCACCATAATGACATATCAATTCCCCTCGGTGAAATGGTCTTGTGGTAAAAACTCCTACTCCAGCACCAGGAATGGTACTTTCTCTCAACTCGATGCCCAGTTTCTTTTTTCGTGCTTGTATTGACATATAAATACCACTTTGAATTTGAATATTAGAATTCAAATTTGGTCATCATTTTTTATCATTTTTTATTCATTCACATGTATTGACATGTTATCATTAATGAAAAGAGCACAACATAAGAGGAGAATGATTACAAGGACGATGACACCCAGGACGAAAAAGGTATTACATAAATCAGTGGCCCCATCATCAGAACCAAAGGAAACCTTGCCTACAAGCAATGCCAAAAGAACGGGGTCATTCAGAGGATGATCCATTTGAGTTGATAAGACGTGTATATTCCAAGTCCATACCGTCAGAGTGATTTTTTGACGAGAACACGTGACAATGGTATCTCCCGTAATGGGGTCTACAAGACTGAAATTATCATTGACACCGTGATAATTGATATTGGACAAACCGATTCGTGTCCCTGTTGCATCTAAAATCTCAAAACCTCGGAAGGTGGTTTGAATATGATTAATAAAGGTTGCGAAAAAGTTTCCGGTCTTGAGTGTGTAAAGCGTAAAGCCATCGGGGCGCTGAATGTACACCGTGGAGGACACAGAAAGTAATACTCCACTAGTTCGCGCCACCATCGCCCCCTTTACAAACAGCGCAGAATCTGCATGCATCGTGGGACATATCTGGGTGACGGTCACATTCGAATCCCCATTCCAATAATATTTCCATTTCCACTGTGCCAAGAGAATCTTCTTCATGGTATACGAAGCGGCCTGAGGAAGGGCTTCTACCGCCACTAAAGGGGATGCCACCTTGTAATGGTGTCGTCGAAACATCAAGTAAAGGAGGAGGATACAAATTGAAATGACTATCAATAACATTCCAACGGTTTTAATATTCATCTGATCCGATAGACCGTGGATTTTTTTTACTATTATTTTTTCAAAAATAATAATAAAAAAAATGATGGACGAGAGGATGGAAGAGTATAAATACATAAAAAATAATGATGTTAATGAATTGGTTGGATCAGCTTCCCTCTTCCATGATGAACCATATTTACGAGTTTGATCCTACCTATCACGACCTCTTTCGTGAGAAGGTGTTACCGTGTCTCCGATACCAATTTGTGTACTGGTGTCATGTACAAGAAGACGAAAAGTACCGAGTAAAATATCGCTACAATACCATCACAGGACATCATGTATATTATCGAAGGGATGAGACGAAAGAGTGTGAGAGGTATTTTATCAAGGGAATGCTGAATGGTCGTTGTGTAGACTATTACCGTGATGGTGCGATCAGCATGGAAACATTATGGGAAAACAATCAGGTACAAGGCGTTCGCTGTGAGTATCATCCCAATGGCAGGTTACGCAAGGAATTCTTTTATCAGAAGGGAGAGCTGGAAGGTCCATCTCGTCATTATTTTGAACATGGCGGGTTATTTCAGTCCTGCTTGTATCATAACGGAAAACGCGAGGGCGAATTTTTTCAGTACCATAAGAACGGAAATCTAAAGTTGCATGCCCTTTACGAAAAAGATAAAATGGTGAAAGTCTATTACCGATGTTTACCGTAATAGACTTTCACCATGTTTTTTTTTTATTTTTTCAAGGAATGGAATAGGATTTGTAGAGGGGGGCGTAGAGGGGTGGATTTTTAGTAGTATCTGTGATGACAAATAGACTGTTGGACCAGGTCCCACCACATAGATTGTTGGATCCGTCTTTACATTTCATATCACAGTTGTTGGCAGGTCCATATTGTGTCGCCTGATCAAGCGTTCCGCCATAAAAACATCCGTCAGCATACTGTAGGCCAAATATACGACTTCCATTTTGATTGGCCGATTTCGCACACTCGTCATAGTAGTTGGAAGACGAGAGACTTTTTTGAATAGGTAACGCTCGTGTAACTTTATCTGAAAAACAATTATTTGCGGCCACTACACTTGGAGAAAGAGTCATGTACGTAGAAGAACCAGCAGGTCCAATTGGACCTACTGGTCCTACTGGACCTACTGGTCCTACTGGACCGGTATCGCCGGTAGCACCTGTACATGTACATGTATCTCCGCTAGCACCGGTAGTTACAGGACCTAATGAAGTACTGGTAACACTCGATTGGTCATTACCCATTTTTTTTATTAGAGGGAATTATAATTTCTTTCGAAGCGAAATTAGGAAAATGGAGAGGAAGATAAACGTGGGGAAGACGTCAGGACGGAATTGGATCCTCGACAGCGATAAATCATGACGAGGATCACAATGATCAGCAGGATAATGATGGTGTTGTAAAGGGGTGTGTAATTACGATAGAATCTGCTGCAGAGAGGACAGTCCATAATATGATCGGCAATTACAATGCAATGAAGATTTCTGGGCGAAGAATAGTAATCAGGAGGAGGAGGAGGAGGAGGATGGTGTGGATGGTGTGGATGAGGAGGAGGAGGAGTGGTTACGGAAGAATAAGAGGTATGAGGGCGCGAGATAAGGGCTGTATCGGAAGAATAATGAGGAGTCTTCGATTCGGGGGGAGGAGAGGTGACAACGGAGGAGGACGATGGTATGGTAAAAGAGGGGGTGGCCGGTTTGACGGGGAGTGTCGATGCTGTAGGCTGGCGAGTCCGATAAAGATCAGGATGACGATCCGGAGAGGGTGCGGGAGGTTCACGTAGTTCATAATATTGGCGTTCCTTGATTAACTCTGAATTACTTCCATTATAAACTCGTTTCATCCCCGTATTGCTGTTTTCTTTTTGTTTTTTTCTTTTTTTTTTTCTTCTTTTTTAGGCCAGGGGTGGAGAGAATGTAGTGACCATCATCTGAATGGGTGACCGAGCCGCAGGCAAGAATCGTAACGAGTTCTGGATCCAGGTACGAAGCCACTCCGTTAGGTCTGTACGCTGAGGGAGGATCCATTCTACATCTTCCAAAAACTCGCGATATTGATCCTTGGTCCATGGTTTGTTTTCTCGATTATAGTCAGAAAAAGGGAGCAGCAAGACGTAGGTCAATATCATTCCCATGCTAAAAAGATCCATGCTGTGAGGAAGGTATGGATTCTGTACATAACATTCCGGTGACAGTTCGGGTGCCATATACCCACTGGTTCCTCGTGAAAGGGCGTAGCTATACGCTCCCTTTTCGGCCAACCCAAAATCGGCAATCCGGAGGTGGAATCGTGGATAGGAAAACAGGAGTAGATTTTCTGGTTTGAGGTCATAATGTTCAATGGAATGTTGGAGGAGAAATTCATAACCCAGCATGAGATCTTGGATCAGATAAAGAAAGGGAGTGAGCGACAGAGAGGATTTCCAGAGTCCATTCGCATAGGTGCGAGAATGAAGCCATTGAAAGAGGTCACAGGAGGCTCGAGGAAAAAGAAGGGATTGGGTGAGGTCGTCAAACGCAAACAATGAAATCAATTGTGGGTGAGGGGGCATGGTGACCAAAAGGAGTTTTTCCTTTTCATAGAGGGCCTGACTTTTGATAAATTTGATCACGCTGTTATTTTTTCTAGACGACAGGAGGAGAGTATGTTTGGATTCATACAACACATCTTGACATTGGTCATCATTATTCTCGTGTGTTGGTGAAGAAGAAGAAGTAGCATTAGAGGAACACTTTACGGGAAGACTCCCCATTTCCCTAAAAATAACCAAGTTAAAAATTTTTATCGACCGATAAAAATGGTAGCCACCAATTGTTATGAATCTTGAAGTGTGGAGTTTCACCTCTGAACATAGTAAGATGGAGAAGAAGAGAAAATAAATTCAACAAGCTATATATCAGTGTTTTCAATGTTCAAAGTCTTCTTGAGGAAATATCAGAGTGGTTTTGGAAGAGATGATACAACACACTGGTTACAGGGATGTCGTCGGGGTGGTTTGGAAGAACTTTGTAGGAAAGTTTGACGAGGGGAGGTGGATTTCGTCGAAGGAAGTATCGGAATCGATGCGTGGGAGGAGATAGGTACCCATTGTCCTGATAGAGATGGGGCATGCGCGCCGAGATCCGATGACCGTTGGAACGAATCTGTTGCCACGAGGATCGAAAGTCAGCGTCGGTTTCAAAGAGGTGGGTGAAAAGAGAGTGGAACCAAAAATAATCAGAGGAACGGGGTGGATCTTCCCAGTACGCCAAAGAGGCCCGGTACCATTTTTCAAGAATCAGATGGTGAGGTTCTCCGTAGAGGAACCAAGTAGAAATCAGTCGGTCCATGGTGGGCATATCAAATGCCCAGAAACCAGAGGTGACGCGTTTTTCGAGCCATCCGTCCAGGGGGCATGTACAAAAGGTGGTGGCATCCGCCCATATTCCACCTCGTTCCGTCAAAAGAGCGATGCGGATGAGGTCTGAGAACGAGGTCAGGTTCATTTTGTTTTTTTTTTCTAAAATTTCAGGAGGCAAGTAGTCTTTTAGATTCCATTCGTCGAGTAGGATCATGTCCCAGGAGGGATTGTAATGAGCCCAGGAACGGATGCATTTCTGAACGATATACGGTGCCTGGTCGAATCCTTGGTACCATAACAAATAGAGTTTCTGAATCATTCTTTCTTTCTTTTTTATGAAGGTATGTTTTGGTAAGAAAAAAAATGACAATCTTATTTTTGATGGATTCATCAATAAATCAGAAGAAAGATCAATGGAAAAAGAAGAGGCCGAAAAGGTGTTGAGGGATCGATTGGGGATGACGGCATTTCGTCCGGGACAGTGGGAAATCATTCAATCCGCTCTGGCGGGACGTGACGTCATGGTGGTGCTTCCCACGGGAGGTGGGAAATCCGTGTGTTTTCAACTTCTTGCGCTGCTTCGTGATACCCTCGTTCTGGTTGTTTCTCCTCTGATCGCGTTGATGGAAGACCAGGTCGCCGGTCTTCGTGGAAAGAAGGTTCCGGCGGGATGTCTGCATTCTATGCAATCGTCTCAAGAAACCGAACAGGTCTTCCAGGAACTTCGTAAAGGTGGTGCCTATGTTCTCTATGTCTCACCGGAACGTGTGGCCTCGGATTATTTTCGTTTGGATATGCGTCCTTTTAGGATTGGTCTTTTTGCGATCGATGAGGCGCATTGTGTGTCTCAATGGGGGCATGATTTTCGTCCAGAGTATTCACAATTGTCGCGGTTGAAGACATGGCGACCGGATATTCCGATTATGGCACTGACGGCCTCGGCGACGCCTCTGGTATTGGGAGAGATTACCAAGCAGTTGGGAATGAGAGAGGCAGAGCGTCATGTATATGGGTTTTACCGGCCCAATTTGTATTATCAGGCGATACCGTGTGACAATGTGGTCGAAAAACAAAGGTGGTTGGCACAGGCGTTGCGACAGACGCCAGAGGGTCGAATTCTTATTTATGCGGGGACACGCAAGGACTGTGAGGAGATAGCCAAGAAATGGAACACACGATGCTATCATGCGGGTATGAGTACCGAGGAGCGAAAAACGGTCCAAGAGGCCTATGGAGAGGGCAAGATTCGGATTTTGGTGGCCACCAACGCGTTTGGTATGGGAATCGATCATCCAGATGTACGTTTGGTGGTTCATTACCGAATCCCTGCCAATCTGGACGCACTGTACCAAGAAATGGGAAGAGCGGGTCGGGATGGGAAGGAATCGACCTGTCTGATGCTGTACGCGGCGCAGGATAAAGGGCTTCAGTCCCACTTTATTCAACGACTCGAAAATCAGAATCAAAAGAGAATCCATTGGTACCGTCTTCGTCAGCTGGTGGACTATGCGAAATTGAGTCGGCCGTACAAAGAATGTCGACATCGTAGTGTCCTGATGTACTTTGATCAACGAGAAAGTGTGGACATGAAATGTGGACATTGTGATCTTTGTGCGCCCAACTCTCCTCGAAGAATCTCTCTATCCAAGATCACCACAACCACCAGCCGTTATTTTCAAGTTGTGGCTCTACCGTCATCGACGGTTCCCCCGAGAGTCTTGTCAGATCTTAAAGACAGTCTCAAAAAATGGCGAGGAAAGCGGGCACGAGAGCTTGAAAAGCCGGCCTATTGTATCTTGACGAATAAGACCCTGGAGATGATCGTGTCCTCGGTTCCTCAAACTCTCCATGATCTGGAAAAGGTTCATGGTATCGGACCACAGAAAATCCGAGAGTTTGGAAGCGAGATTTTGGCATTGACCGTACCACCCTCCTAGGAATTTTTATAATTTCCTACCTGATGAGTATTTATAAAAAGATTTGATAACACCATCATCCGCGTCTATAACGAATTAAAAAAAAAAAATGAAATTGTGTTTAAGAACTGACGAAAGGGTAAGAAAGAAAAGCTCTTCCCAAGAGAAATATAAACAAGAATGAATTCGAATCAGCTGACGAGCTATAAGAACTATGATACCAAGCGCATCATGTTTTCAAAGCCAGAGGTGGGAAACATACCGGGCGCTATTAGCAAGCTAACATTTAAGAGGATACGTCTGGCGACGAGGAATGTGGATGGGACGATTGGGGACCTTATTCTAGCGACGCCTCCGAATCTATTGTGTTATGGTCTTCAGGAGCAGACGGATCCAGCGACGGGGGTGGTAAATGGGTATCAGTTTCCGTTGGTGTTGTGGGGGAGGACGGAGCCGACGGAGGAGGAGAGGGCGTTTACGGAGGCGATTCATCACATAGTGGATACGTGTAAAGAGCATCTGATTGGACACAAGGACGAGATTGAAAAGTATGATCTGGAGATGAATGATCTGAAGAAGCTAAACCCGTTGTATTACAAGATGGACAAGGGTAAGATTGTGGAAGGAAAGGGTCCGATGCTGTACCTCAAGACAATGTCTTCCAAGAAGCAGGATGAGATCAAGATTCATACCATCTTTACCAACGAGGAGACGAATGAGACGATTGATCCGATGGAGTTGATGAACAAGCGGTGTTATATTCAGGGGGCGGTCAAATTTGAGAGCCTGTTTATCGGAAACAAGATCAGTCTTCAGGTCAAGCTATTCGAGAGCCGAGTGCGGGTGGTGGATACGGCTTTTCGCAGTCTATTGAATCCGTCAGTGGTGCTTCGAGGAACACCCTCCGCATCGACCTCGACCTCGACCTTGACACCGACCACTCATTCTTTGGTCTTACCGGTGCTACCCCCTCATCAGCCGGGTTTTACAGAGACGGGAAGTTTAGTGGATGAGGACGAAGTGGAGGACGAAGTGGAAGACGAGGAAGAAGAGGCGGTCGAGCCGGTCAAGGTAGCACCGGTGGTGGTGACGGCTACTACCAAGGGCACGGTGACAGAGACTAAAAAGAAGGCAATCGCCAAGAAGACCAAGTAATTTTGAATAAAGCGAAGTAGGTTGGTGTTTTTTTTTTCAAAAAAATAAAGGATGGTTCCTATAGCTCAGTAGGTTAGAGCGTGGGTCTTATGAGCCCAAGGTCCAGAGTTCGAGACTCTGTAGGAACAAAAAAAAGTATTTTTTTTCTGATTGATTCCAAAAAAAAATATCTAGAAAATTGGAAAAAGTTTATCCAATGCTTGTATTAGTCGATGTTTACAAGAGACGGAGTTTGAGGAAGAAAGAAAAATCATTTAAACCTTGAGGGTAGAAAATAAACGGGATGCGAGACAAAATTTTTCAGGCCTTGTCGATGGACAATCTAGAATCACTGATAAAGGATCACAGCAAGGAATTTGATGTAATTATCAGCGGAGGTGGATTCTATGCCTTTTATGTCATGGGAGTAGACCGTGTATTAAAAAAAATTCAGCAGGAGGGGATGATCAAGATACGAAGGTATGCCGGGGTGAGTGCGGGTGCGATTATTGCCGTTTTAATGCAATGCAACCACAATGGTGTAGAAATCGTTCACCATCTTCATGACAAGTTGGCAGGACAGTCTGATTTTTTTGTCAAGTTGAGAGAGCAATTATTGCTCTTGTTTCCCAAGGATGCTTATCTTCAGTGTTCCGGAAACGTCTTTATTCATCTCTCTGAAGTCACATGGTACGGACTGCGTCCGTGCGTCATCTCCCAGTTTGAAAGCAATGAAGATCTGGTCGATGCATGCATGGCGAGTGCCAATATGCCCTTTATCATCAGTCCCTCTTTTTTTTACCGGTACCGAGACCGATGGTACATGGATGGTTGTCTTACCCGTGTCCTCCCCACTTTTTCTGACAGCGCTTCTCAGCTCCTCATCAAGCTATACCGTATTGACTATGGATGGAACTGCCTTTATTCTCCGGTCGATCGGTCTATTGAAGGTCTGATTGTGAAGGGTGCCGTCGAGACCGCCTCGTTCTTCCGAACGGATGATCATCGTGTGGTGGCCTTGGAATGGTACCTGGTCAAGATGAGAAAGTACAAGATCATACGACGATATGTCATGTTAGGAATCACGACGGTGGTTACAGGACTCGCGATACGTCGATGGGTTTCCTCTTCTACACCTCGCCAATAGATGGATGAGTTTCTTTTTCTTTTTCTTTCGTATTGAAAAAGAAATCATGACCCGCTACCATACTCTTTCCCAGTCCTACCCCCAGATAGAGCATTTCCACGGTGGTGGTGGTGGATATGGCTGGGGTCGTGGATCCAGTCGTGGATGGAGTTATGGGAATGGACGCGGGTGGGGAGGTGGTGGTGGATACTACCATCCTTCGTATCCCGGTATTGCGGGGGATTATTACTATGATCCCTACACTAATTATCCTCGTCTACCTCCCACTACCTGCTTCTGTCAGGATGCCCAGCTCCTCACCAACCCCAACTTTCGAGCCGTTTGTCCCGCACCCTATCAATGCGGCGTCTGTCTTCCCATCGACCTCTGTCAACAATGTAACCCCAACTTCCTCTGTGATGGATGAATGAATTGGTATTTCACTTAACAAGGAAAGGAAACGAAGAAGAAAACAATGAGGCTCATCATTTTCTTAACCGGTGAATTTAGGCATTTCTGGACCTCACTGGACAATTTAGTAGACAAGGTGATGAGACCGGCGTGGGCCATGAACATTGAGATTTATCTTTGGGTGGGTATGGATTGGAATTCGCGACACGCGGGGTCGTCGTGGAAGCTCGGTGAACGTGTCGATTTCTTGGATGCATTGGAAGCTCGATGGGAAACCGACCTAAAACAACCCCTTACACGTCTTCATCTATCATGGATTCACAAGGATCATCCTTATATGAAAGAGTGTCGCCACTACTTACAAAACTTTGTGGACAAGGGGCTGCTCGCTCCTTACTGGTACCATTATCTCGTCGATCGTTCGGGTTCTTGTATCGAATACGTTCAGTATCGGGTTCTTTATGAATCCTTTCTTTCCAAAGGACCGGTGATCAAGGAGGACGATCTACTCTTTCGCACCCGCGGAGATCTCTACCTACGTCATCCACTCCACCTCCCTTCTTCCGTTCCTTTCCCTTCTTCCCTGTCTGTCCACCAGATCTTCTCTGTACTTTTTCCTGAGGCCAACCTTGCCTCGTTCTCTCCGCAACGTTTTCATGATCCGACCAGTCGTGAATCCTCCATCCTCTGGTCGTCTGAATCTACGGGAAACCGGTGGGTGGTGACATTGCGCAAGAATCTCATGTACCTCCTACCGATGAAGGAGGCCTATACCATTGTGGAGATGATGAAACGATATGGTGACTGGGATGAGGTGGTGAACAACATATTTTGGTTCAATGCGGAGTCTCAGTTCCGAGGATATTTTCGTCAAAGGAAGTTCACGGTCTACGAGTTCAGCCAGGAGGAGGACGAATCCTCACAACCACTGGATCAGCTCGACACACAAAAATGGCCTCTCTATGTGATTCGACGTGGAGGGTATACCGTATAAGTCGTCAGTTGTTCTTGAGGTCGAGGTCCTGTGGAGTTGCGGTACATCTGCTCAAGATCGGCCATACAGGTAGAGGTCTTACAAGGAACATGATCTTGAACCACTTGCCAACTCTGTCGATAAAAGGGGAACACGGATTCTGAAAACGACCCCTCGGAGAATTTTTGTATCCACATGGAAAGGTCACAGCTCTCAAAATGCAAGATCCTGGCGTGGGATGGATCCACGGATTGATGATTGCCAGTAAAATAATGAACACCAAAAGGTTTTTCCGCAGATGGAAGAAGAAGCATGCTCTTTCCATTGCCATAACTACGGCAGGTTTCTCGTCGACAGTCTCGAAATTGGTTGGTCCGTTGAAAACATTGTTTCATGGTAGAATCCTCCGGGTACACGGCCTCCACATTTTGGAAATGAAACGAACCAATCGACTCAGACTCCTTCGACCATGAGGAAGAAAAGGAAAATAGCTCATCATCATCGATATGAAGAAGACGATCCACCCTATCTTGGTGCGCCTTCTCGATCGCCGTCTCGACAAAAAAAGACTGTCGTTCCACCTGATCACTGAAAAACGGTCCGACACCTTCTTCTAGTACGCGCACCAAAGAAGGAAACCGCTCAGAAATCACCTTTTGCATGAGGCGACAAGAAGGACCTTCGAGACGCAGGTAAATATACAAAAACCCAATCTGCTCATGGTAATGAATCCAGTCTTCTAAATGAGGAGGACAACGTGACATACAAGCAATGCCATATCTCATTCTTTCTTTTCTTTATAAAAAAAAAAATCACTCGTATAGATAGAATTGATGGAATGTCCTCCCAAGTTCTTATCTATCAACTAGAGAGCTCTGCTGGACTATACAGTGAGTTTTTTTGTATATTGAATACCTATATCTATTGTGTCGTACATGGGTTTCACTTTCAGTTGGATTCTTCTCGTTGGATGTATCGTTATTGGAAAGGGTGGGAAGATTATTTCTATCCGATTCAGTCCCCGTCCCTTTCTTCTTCGTCTCTACCTCCCATCAACATCCATCACGGGATGATTCTTGGTTTCTATTCATTATATCAGCATCGGGCTACGTATCCCACTCTTTATCGTCTATTACCATGGATCAAGAATCAGGTTCTTAGGACGATGGAAGATCTTCAGTTGATTCCTGGTCAGTTTGGTTCGATCTTTATACGTAGAGGAGATAAGATGATCCGAGAGAGCAAGTTTATTTCTTCTGAAAAGTACTTGTGTCGTTTGTTGAAAGAGTATGCTGAATGTCATACTGTGTTTCTTCAAACGGATGATTATAATGCCTATGAAGAACTTCAAGACTATATTCAGAAAAAAGATTTAGCGATTCGTTTGGTCACGCTATGCGAACCTCAGTACCGAGGAGGGATGATGATTTACAACCGTGAACACGCCCATCTTGATAAAATGGTAACCTGTCCTCACAATGAAAATCAAGATTTTTTTAAAAAAAACAAGAACCGATTTCACGAGAGCGTTTCGATTGAGAATCATTCCGCCGATGAAAAAAGAAAACATATGTCTACTTTTTTGGTGGGAATCGAAATAATCTGTCGGTACTCTGTATATTGTACCTCTGATTTTCAATCCAATGTCTCTCGTTTCATCAAGCTACATCATTCCAATCCCCAGCGTGTCATTAATATTTTGAACCAATATCCCGAACCACTCGATCACGACCTTATTGAACCCTGGAATTCCTGGCGTCCCCTCCAGCCCGGATCCAACTCGAACCAACTCACGAATCTTTTCGACCAAAAAAAACACAACTCCAATTCTTGTGTAACTCCCAGTTCCTTCAAGACTCAACCTAGGAGTGCTTTTAATATTAGAGTGCCTGTAAAATTTTTACCTCGGGAAAACAAGTCCTAAAATCCAACATCGTTCCTCCGCACTCCACATACACCTTTTTTCTTGTCTGGGCGTGTCGTCGAAGCACCGGGTTCTTATCCACCACATCGATTACGATAGGCACTACATCCGGTCGTCGAAACACTCGTCCTAGATACTGAAGAAAGTACTCTTCCGTATCACACGCCAAAATCAAACAATCCAATCGGTCGTGTGAAAACCCCGTTCCCACCTTTTGAATCGAAGCAACCAAGACCCGGGCCTCGGTATCATACTCCACCTCATTGCCCTTCAGTGTCGTACAGGAAATACCCCTCTCACGCACCTTGTCCGCCAACGTGACAATCTGTTGTACACGTTTACATAAAATCAAGATCGTTCGATCACTAAAAAAGGAACACAACCCCGCGAGAAACTCGTTCCTCGCTGGATCTGTCATTTGCGCCTGAAGAACACTGTTCCAACTCAGCTTTCCTTTGTCGTCTCTCTCCCCCTCAATCACCAAACCCGTCTCCACCACATAGACCGTGTGTTTTCGATGAAGACGGCGTATCACACGGTCTTTCCCGAAATAAAGATCCAAAAGAACATCAAGACCGTCGGATCGATAGGGAGTGGCGCTTAGACCAATCAGGTACCGGGGACAAAGGTAGGAAAGGGACTGTACAAAAATCTTGGTCATCATGAGGTGACATTCATCGACAATGACGGTTCCGATTCCTTGTTCTCGGTACAGTTCTGATGCGCGTTTGGGGGTATTGGCAGCATTCATGATATAAAAATCCGCGTGAGGATCCAAGGGGGTTTTGGACTCGACAATCTGAAGCTTGGTGGAAGAAGGATAAAATCGTTCGATGCTGGTCTTCCATTGCTCCACCAATACCAGTCGATTCACTAAAATCATGGTCCGAAGACCAATCTTGGAGCACAAGGATAAGGAGGTAATGGTTTTGCCTCCTCCCGGGTAGACCGCGATGAGTGTGCTTCCTTTTTGATTAAGATGAACCAGCGCCTCTGATTGAATCCGTTCCTGTTCGGCTCGGAGAGTTCCTGAAAAACGGTGAAAAAGCTTCCTACCCTGTTGTCGAAGAGAACGATGCCGACGATACGCTTCCTTCTGAACCGACCAGTCAAAAGGAAGAAACACGTTATTTCCCTCCACGCGGTAGGCCATAATTTCTTGAGTGGGTCGGTACAATGCCCTCGGATCCACCTTTTCTTTGACTCGTAACTGTCGATCCAATTGATGCCGCGCTTCGATGCTAATCTCTGGAATGGGGACAAGACACGACATTTATAATTTACAATCACGTGAACAAAGGTCGGTGAATCAATTTTGATTTTTGGTCCTGTGAATGAAAAATATAAATGGTACATAAATGAAGATCGCGGTGGTCACAGCGCTGATCGAGTATAATGGACAAAAAACAGATGAGATGGGAAGGATAAAAAAGATGGAGGGAATAGACTATATTCTTTTTACGAATGATGTTTCCCCGCTGCCACCGGGGATAGTGGAAGAGTGGGAGGTCCGTGAGATCCATATCCCAGGCTTCCTTACCCATAGCCTCTATGCCGTCAAATCTATTAAATGGAACTTGTCACGATACTTACCAGATTATGATATTGCGGTCTGGGTGGATTGTTGTTATTCTCCTTCTTGTCCTCCTCATTATCAGAACGAGCTCCGTGGATGGATCCGACGCGTGTACTCTGAGAACGATCTCCCGATTGTCTTTCGTACCCAAGGGTATCCATGCGTTCAAGAGGATATGAACTGGTGTCTTCAACATGACCGCATCTCTGAGGAAACCCATCAACAAACCCAAACTTTTCTTATCCAACAGGGATATTCTCCCCATACACCCGATACGACCTTATGGTCTTCTTGTATCATTATGAATCTGAAAAGCCCTCGTCTTCACGCCCTCTCTCTACATCTGCTTCAATGGATTTACACCACCAGTTATCGAGAACAACACTGGCTCCCCTGTCTCATGACTCGCCACGGTCTTCGCTTTGGACCCACGGTCTTTCTTTCTCATCACCTTTTCCGGACTACCGGAAAACTGCTTCACAATCATCATAACTACCGTCTTATACCGACCAACATAGGACCAATAAGAAAGATCCTGATTGAGAATGCCTACGTGTGTCATTTAGAGACGATCGAATCCATTATGATGATCTTTGTGCCTCGATTCTACCCTGAACTAGTGGTAGAAGGAAGAATGGAATTCACGATTCATCTTCATAGTCAGACTGATAATGAAAAGGATTTTCAACAGTACCTCACCGCAAAGTATGATTTTTGTACTTTCCTTCATGGCGATCTGCCCATCACGGAAGCATGGGATCTGGTGATTCATGCCACCGTGTATTCACGGGACTGGGAAAGGGTTCAGCGCGATCCACGCCGATGGGTGGCGATCATTCATACGCTTCAGAATGAATTCGTCCGTGATCCCCGTGTTTACTTTCTGAGTCCCTTCTCACGCACTCCTCGCTGGTTTCTACCCAGTCTCTTGCCCGCTCTTCCCAAGACGACGACGACCTCTTCCCGACCCGTCTTTTTGATTCAAAGCAATGATCCACGCCGCCGGGATTTTGAATCTCTCGTACCTGTCCTGGAACGATGGAAAAACCACGATTTCGAGATCCGTATCCTTGGGAGATATGATCTTCCCGCCTTTCTTACGCCGTACCTCGACAAGATCACTCATTTTAAGAATCTTCTTTTCCGGGATTTTCATGCCAAGATGAATGGTGTAAAAGTGATCCTGCCCCTGATTACGAAACCTTTTGCGCCTCCATATTTTAAAACCAAACTCTCCTCCAGCATCTCGTATGGCGTGGGCTATGGCTTTCTCGTTCTCTGTCCTCCCCAACTTGCCCAGATTTATTCTCTTCCTCATTACCTTGGTTATGAGACCACAGAAGAACTGGTCACAGTTTTTGGTCAAGCTCTCCACGACCTTCAATAAGTGGAACACGGAACGGTATGAAAATTTTTTTTTGGTTGATTATAAATAAAAAAAAGTATGAGCAGTCAAAGTGCAGATGACGCCAAAAAAAAAGAAAAAGACATGATGTATCTACGTCTTAATTTGGCTAGACAAGACCCAAATCAAAGATTACTACAATTGATACAAACAACCGCCGAAAAATATAACGATTTAAATGTCCTTTCTCAAGTGGCTGGTCTCCGTCAACGTATACCTTCACCACCCTCTCCTCAACAAATGGTTAATATTTATCTACAAGAGGCTGAAACAATAGACACTTTATCTAATGACAAAAAGCGTCGACAACTTATCCAACAAGCGAGGAAGATAGGGGATAAGTGTTCTTCACAGTTCAAAGCTCAAATGAAAGATAAGATCAAACATATTCAGCAAGCCGCCTCTACTCCTCAAGTTATTCATTATAAAAAACAAAAGGAGTTGGAAAGTGCTATTCAAGCTCTTCGCTATTACAAGGACAACATTGACAAACGAATACAAATTATGGCTATAATTCAATACCTTAGTCGACAACTAGGTGTTGATAAGAATAAACAAGTGGAACAAATGTTGAAAACCAGCAGAAGTCCTTTTCAGAAAAAACAGTCTTTACATACGTTGTTGAGTAAAGCAGAACAAAACATACGAGATCCCCTACTTTGTCAGATCTATCTTAAAAGTGCTCTAAATATCGCGGAATCATTGGGTGGTTTAGATGCTAAAACTACGAAAACCAGAGTGAACACCATTCGAACTACTAGTCAAAATAAGAGTACTAGTCTTCCTTGCGCATCTGAAGGAGCAGGAGGCGCAGGTACCATAGAGGTACCAACTAACGATATCCAGCGTCTCCATGAAATATTACAAATATATCACAAGACTGCTCCTGATTCTCCTCAAGGTCAGGTATTTAAAAGATTAGCCAAACGTTTAGGAAAAGTGGTGGGAGTAGACCCTTCTGAATTACCTTTTGCTCAACTCAGAGGTGGAGGTGGAGGTGGAGGATCTCGATAAGAAGTAACATGTTTTTTATTTCTATACTCGACCATTGATTGTTAAGGACGAGTTCTGTTGTCCATTAAAAAAACTCCAACTTGAATTGGAGTTTTTTTTAAGAAAATTATTTTGATGGTGGGGGTACAATTTTTAGATATTTGGGCATCATGGACAGGTACAAGACAATAGGATGAATGAATCGAGGAACCCAATGGGAAACCGATACCAAACAAGATTGGTAGACAGGAGTGTAATGAGAATGCATGAGATCTCTGCATTCAATATGGTTGGAACGGTTGTACCAGCACTGATAAAACATCCGTGTCAGATCCTCAGGTTTCTTCACCGTAGTAGTTTCCATTCTTCTTGACTTTTTACTCTATTCCTTTAGAATCAATTTTTCCTAGCAAATAGATGGGAAAATTACCACACTTTTCTCCACATTCCCACGTAAGATCTGCGATAGAATCACAAGAAGGAGGTAATACCTGAATCAATGGTCGTGTCTTGATTCGAACACCATGTTTTCGAACTTGATAAAACCACTTTACATGCTTCATGTCAAATTTCAATGGGATTTTATGTGTCTGTGGATTCCTTAAATAAGTCCATTCTGAGTCTGTTTCTAATAATGATACTTTTTCTGTATCGGTATCCATCGAAAGATGCACCGAGGAAGATCGAATGAGAAGCTTATTTTCTTCAATAGTAAAGACAACCGGTGTCGTCTTGCGTGATGGTTTCAATCCCCATTCGGTTCCTACCAAGAAGGGATGAAATCCCGCCACTACCTGAGTCCAACTCATCCATAATAAGGATAAAATTTTCCTAGCCTTCATTCTTTTTCTTTTTGAGATCATGTTCTTAAATACCATGGAGAAGACGGAAAAGAAAGTAGGCGATGGTGGTATTCCATAGGAGGATGGAGACGTAGATCATGAGGACGTCGGGGTTAGTACAGCGGGAGAGGATCGTTTTGCGGGAGGAGGTGAGCCAGGATTGGATCGAACAGGTGGAAAGGGCGTAGAGTTTAATGGGAAGGAGGAAGAGGAGGTAGAGAGGGAGCATAAGGAGGTTCCAGAACGCGCCGACTTCGTGAGTCACAAGGAAAAGGAGGCTGGTGCGGAATACGACGACGCCGAGTGTGACCAGGAAGCGACGACCCATGATGACGAGGGCGGTTTGAGGATCCATTCGATGAAAGGTGGAGGGAGAGAAGAAGGAAAAAATAATGAGAAAGGGAAACAAGAGCTCGTACAGGGTGGTGAACAACAGGTATGGATTTTGATGAGGTATGGCACGGATCTGCCAAGCTTGTTCTCGGTAAAAGGAGCGCATCCATCGGAGCTGTTGTTGAAGATATCGGTGAAACGAATTGGGTGTTTCGGTCTCTACCACTGCCAGAGGGGATTGACGGGACTGATAACCCCGCATAAGGATAAGCGCCGTCGCGTGACGATCATCACCGGGACCGACCGAATGTCCACAGCATTGTTGTCCGATAAAATCCTCAATAAACTCTTGGTCCAAGAGGGTTTGGCGGTAGATGGAAAAGGGGCCGCTGCAACAGTTCATGGTCCCTGGATACGACATGGCGCTTCGTTCAATATCAAAAGCGTAGGCGTAGCGCGCATTGATGACCCGTGCCAAGACGGAGTCCTGGTTAAAAACGCGTAGACTGCCTGTCGCACATCCGGTGTGAGGATCTTGATGAATAGACTCGACCAAGCGAAGAACCGACTGAGGATGAATGATGGTGTCACTATCAATCACAATAATGTACTCATTGCTAGGATACTCCTTAGAAATGTACCGGAAACCAGCCTCCATTACATGCCGTTTCCCACCATGATTCAAAAGATGTAGACTCACGGGAAAAGAACGCTGTTCCTCGTTCTCGTTGGCCAAACGATCAAAAATATCTTTCATGTACTCGTCCTCGGGTTCATTGCCATCGATAAACGCACCAACCGTCGTCACTCGTCCGTAATCCGTGTTCAATAAGGATCGGACACAACCTTCCCAGTAGTCGGCGTTCTCACGGTAACCAACCACCATGAACGCGATGGAGGGGAGTTGATCTTCTGGGATTTTGTCTTGAAGCGACCGAATTCGTCGGTGATTCAAAAGGGCCAACACCACTTGGGTAAAAAAATATATAAATAATAGCACGCCAAGGGTAATGTTGGTAATGTCATTCACCTGCCACCAGATTCCTCTGGAAGTTGTTGATACAATGGACATTGTCAACGTCTCTATCTTATAAAGAACATGATAATTTTTTCAATAAAAATTATCTGGGATAAGAAGAAAAAGGCAAACAATGTTTCAGGGCTTGAAAAAAATGTTTTCTTCTCCGTCGAAACCCACCGATCCTCCCATGTCCCCCTTATCCATGCGTTCCAACAGTCTTACACAATCCTATCCTCTTCATCCCACTCCACAACAAATGAAGCAGAAGCAACAACAATCGCCTATGGATCCCCAATCAACCAAAACGCAACAAAAGCAGAAGCAACAATCGCCAATGGATCCTCAACCAATCAAAACGCAACAACAACAACCGCCTATGGATCTCTTTCCTTCCTCCCAACAAACAAAAACGCAACAAAAGCAACAGAAGCAACAAAAGCAACAGAAGCAACAACAACATCAACAATCGCCTATGGATCTATTTCCTTCCTCCTCCCAACCAACAAAAACGCAACAAAAGCAACAAAAGCAAAAACAACATCAACAATCCCCTATGGATCTCTTTCCTCTCTCCCAACAACAACAAACCAAAACGCAACAAAAGCAACATCAACAATCGCCTATGAATCTCTTTCCTCTCTCCCAACAACAACAGAAACAAATTCATAAAAAGCCTATTCTTCATATTTCTCGTAATGAGGTTCCAGTTAAAAAAGATAACAAGGATGCATGGAGGTTTCAGTATGTGGATCATAAACGTGGGAAAAAGTTCTCCCTGGCCAAGAACATCATGGTCAAGGAAGAAAAGGAGCTATTTTACAACATTATGAAAGAATTACTTCACAATCACTCTTGATGGCTGGAATGAAAAATACGAATCTGTTTTTTTTTTCTTGATAGGAATAAAAGATTTGATATGGGAAAGAAAACATCAACATCCGAGAGCAAAAATCCTAACAAGGATATTTACCGACTTCTTGGGAATGCTATCCTCTTGGCCAGCATTCAGGCCTCTATCGGATCAGTGGAAATGAGCTCAAAATTCTCCGTCATTAACTTTTCCAAAGACCAAAAGACGCTTCAGGCCGCCGCGGATGCCCTCACCGGTTACATTTTTATCGGAGTTCTTTGGATGGCAGGAAGCATTCTCATGAATCTAGAATATGGATGGGCCGGGTTTTTCGCCAGTCTCGGTGCCAACCTTGTGATTATGGGATGGATTGTGGGCAGCTACCTCCAGGCCTTTTCCATTGCCTCGAAACGCTACAACCTCAAGTATCCCGTTCTCATGAAATACGGTACCGATTAATGTTCATGACGGTACTTGTCTCCGAGTCGGTACGTACCGTCCGCTCTCGGAATCAATCCCATCGAACGAAGACTTGCGATACGACTAAATCCAATCGACTTCCCCTGATGATACTTTCGAATGGCCTCTCGTACTTTTTCCATCGTCTTGAAAGGACTCTTGGTCACATGGTCCGCACGAAGAGGATACATTTTGTTTTGTATAGAAAAATAAAAAAAAAAATTCGGTGATGGACGATTTAAAGACGTACGAGATGGTGGGGAAAGGACATGGAGAGATGGTGGCGAGGTTTTGATTGGCGGTATTATTTAGACTGTAATCCTGACATTACACCTACAGAAGAAGGAGCTCGACGACATTATTTGAAGTTAGGATATAAGGAGCATCGATCAATAAACCGTGTGCCCAGGGATCTGGACTGGAAAGCGTATGTCGCGCAATTGAATAAGAAAACATGGCGTAAAGACCATGTGAATCATGAGGATCATATTTTTTCACGACGAGAGGCCATGATTCATTTTCTAGCGGCGACGACTCCCCTTGGTTCCTATCCGGTCATAACGGAGGAAACCACACCCAACATTAAGATGGTGATTGTTTACTTTATTGGTATCAATCCAGCTCGGGATTGGCGTGTCATTGTTCGAGGACAAATGTCTGATATGAGATCTGCGGGTATCTTACGACAGGCTCGTCTGTATCCGGTGATTTATGGGGAACAGGAACAGGACCGAGAGGAATGTGTCAACGAATTTTTTTCCAATCTATCCAACATCGAGCCTCCTCTTCTGCTTACAGAAAATCATCACGAGTACCCGGCACTTAAAAGGTTGTGGGAACTTGCTCACCATCATCCTGACAAGATCTTTCTTTACCTCCATAGCAAGGGTATGTTTACTACCGAAGGGTATCTTCACCAGCGTCACCCCGTGGAGGAAGCACTCACCGGTCACACTCTCTTTGCGTGGCAAGATGTCGTTCACCTTTTTGAAACTCAGCCTCTGGTGATGAAAGCGGGTTTACTCCCGGGATATCGTGGTTTTGTATTTTACAATTTTTGGTACGCTCGTGGCTCCTATCTCGCACGCTGTGACCCCCCTGTCCTCACGTTGAACCGTCACGACAACGAACTCTGGCTAGGCTACTCGGGATCCGGCACATGGACCGACACCTACGCCATTCTTGAGGAAACAATACGATATTACAGTGGAACCGAAGCCACTACGCTGATGCAAAAGTTACTATGAGACGACGTTTCAAGAATCCATTCGAATTGAATTTTCTAACCCGCGTTTTAGAAAAAATAGGAAAGAGTTAAAAATGTGGAGGAGTTTATACGGTATCATCGGCGATTGGTGGTGGGAATGGTATCGTCTCCAACGAAGGAGATGGCGAACGATTCTGCAAACGACCGATGGGTCTGGAAATCATCGTCAGCGTCTGTCCGACAAAGACACATCCTACGCCGACTCGGTTATCATAGTGATTCCCGATAATGGTGAGTCCGGTCAGGATGTGACCCATGTACCATAAAAAATCGGCCATGTGCTGATAATTCATGAAAATACGGTTAATACCTATACAAGAAGACAAAAGGTTTCAATTTTATGTGGATAGGAAAGGATGGAGACAATGTTCAACTTTGATAATTCTTGTACCCGCGCGTTGAAAGATCTTGATGAAAAATTGGAAACGATAGATAGACAGATTCTTCCGTAGCTCAGTCAGTTGATTCATGAATGAATCTTTAGTCTTATCATTTAGTGGAGATAGATCTTCTTTTTTTATCCTCTCGATCTCTTGCCAAGGCAGAGAATCGTTGAAAGATGATTTTGGTCACCACCATCATCTCTTGTACGACTGCGTTTTTTCTTACGTCCACAAGTTGACAGCCATCTTTATTTTCATTTTCATTGGTGCTATCATGTTGGTAAACCGTAAGAAGATTGTGAAGGAGATATTCGTTATAATCATCCTTATTGATCAAGTTTCGATAATTCCTCAGTAACCAATCGATGAACGTGAAGACCTCGTTCTTTTTTTCGACAGGGAAATAATACCTGGTGTCCAAACCTTGGTCGATGTCATACCCATCACGGTAAGGAATGGTGTGCTTATCGGTAGAGTACACATAATTGGGATTTCCACCGCTTATGCAGAGTACGAAGATAGGCTTTCTCCTGGAATTGTTTTTTATGGCTAAACTGACAAAAATTTTAGAATCAAAAGGAATAATGATATCATCTAGGTAACGATAGGTATCATAACACAATAGCCTATTGACAGCATGTAAAACCGCCTTTTTGATTTCTTCAAGTCGTTGCGGTGAAAGAATCTCCACCGCTTTTTTTAATCTAGGCTTTTTGCCTTGAAAACCAGCAATGATGGAGAACAGTTCTTGTGGAATTTGTTTCACCGACATGTCTTTCTTTTCTCTTCTTCTCCAAAAAAAAAAATAATAAAAAAATTATCCAACCTCACGACGTAAGGACAAGAGGTAGTTGATGACGGTATCCTCTCCATTTCCATAGGGTACCCTCCAATCGAGTTTGTAGAGAGGTGATGTTCGTTCATGGATCTCTTTCCGAAGGGTCGTGGTGGGTTTTCGTACCAACCCCCAGTTTCGTAAGCGATGTGGACCGGTATCGTTGCATTCAAAAGTGGGGACTTGTTGCCATTGGTGCCGGAATTCATCGGATTCCTCACAGAGTGAGGCAAATAACCCGTGATGCCAGAAATAGGTCTCACACTGTACCTTGTCTGACCAAAACTCCATGCTCTTTTGTAACCACTGCTTGATCATCCAGCCGTCCTTTTCACTGTAGAGGAACCAATTGGCGAGAAGACGTCCTTCCCCGGGACCACGAAAGGCAAAGAATCCTTCCTTCACATAGCCTTCCAACCAATCGTCGAGAGGGCGACAGCAAAAGACGGTGGCATCCACCCACACTCCGCCATGTTGAAGTAACAAAATCATCCGAATGAAATTGGCCAAATGGTTTCGAGACATGCTAGTTTGTTGTTCCTCGTTCAGATAGTGCGATAGGATCAGATAGCGATCGAGACTGTACCGGTCCAACAGTACCACCTCCCAGTCAGGATGGTGATGGATCCATGTATCCGCACATGTACGGACCAACGGAGGCGCCTGGTCCCAACCTTGTAACCAAAGAATAAAGAGACGTCGAATCATCAGGATGGATATTCTATTATTACGTGATAAAAAAAAATTCATACCGAAGGTCGATGCGATCTCGACCTTTTGGTTTTGGTTTTGGATTCAAAGGATGGCAATCGGAGGGAAGGGTTGTCTCGTTTCTTGCGACACAATTCCTGAATATCATCTCGGTTCATCTCTCCCCACGTCGTCGGCGTCTTGGAGGACACGCGGTAATACGGCCGACACACCGGAAACGGATCCGTCTTTTTTTGACGGCCGCACGGCACTATACGGTGGGGTGGATCAGATCGACAAATATCGATCCATTTCTCATAAAGCCATCGTAGCGTTTTTTTCTCTTCGTCTTCTTCCTGTCGGTATCTACCTCCTTCCTTCTTGTACCTACGACTCAGCTCCCACGAAGCGTAGACCCCCCACCGTTTTCCATCCTTCTTGATCCGATCACGAATCTCCTCCTTGATGGTGGAGTACAACGCCTTGTCAAGAGGAATTGGAGCCATCTTTTTTTTTTAACTATATTAAAAAAAAAAAGGGATAAATATTCATCCTTTGATATTACATGCGCAAACGAAAGCTAAAGGTAGCAGAGACTCTCCGGTCCGTCAGCTGACCAAAGAAATAAAACTGGTTGTCTACACTGGCCTTGACGACTCCTTGAATCACATCGGATTCGTTCAGATCCTGGTCGAAATTATAACGAAGCGTCTCGCCATTCGGTAGCAAGACCCGGAAATAAAAGTTGTCGGTGGGCGTCCATTTCAGGGTCTGAACCTGGACCGAACCCACGATAATGTAGCTGACGACAAATGGATTCCTGGGATTCCCGATCGGACAGTAAAAGGTCACCCGTTCCGCATTCGGATTGTTGGTATACAATACACCCACATTCGATCCCGGGATGGACGTATTGTACAGCTCGATCATGAGGTAGGGAAAAAAAGTCGGCAGCACATTAAATCCTCGCACGGGCTGATTCGGAAGGATCAGATGCACCAACGCGACGTCATAACACACCGGCTGTCGGTACGACACCACCGGCATCGTCAATCCAGTAGAGACCGTATGATACTGGAGCAACTCGATATAGATACCTTGGTTGATCGTCCTGTGCGCCGAGTTCTGGAAAAAAATCGTATCCTGTTGAATATCCAGTACGTTAAAGAGTGATTGAGCGAGGGGTGAAAGGTACGGGTCATAAAGCAGGCTCTCTATCTGGCTGTGCGAGGGATACCCCTTGATTTTTACCGATGAGGCTGTTTTGAGGACCCGGATCGTCGCGGATCGGTTTCCCGTAGTCAAGGACACGAGGGGGTGGACCGTACCCGCCTCATAACCGGAACCGGCCGTGGTGAGGACCAAGGCCAGGAGGAGTCCTTTTTCCGTGGTTCTTGTAATGACATATTCGGCGTTCCCGGTTGTGCCTACCCGCACGTGATCCCCTTTTTGATATCCCACCCCTTGTTCTTGAATCTGGTATTCGAGGATGGAGTCCTCTTGACTCGAAGCCAGTGTAAGATAAGTATCAATGTTATCGGTACTCCGTATTTGGAAAAGATCGCCATTCTGATAGGAAGGCATGTCCTCTTCAAACATGACGATCCGGAAATCCTGGAGTACTTTGTAGATAGGAAGGATCCAATTCTTATCCACATTTTGAACATACATGGTTTTGGTCGGACCCGTCTTGAGATAGTACAGATTGATCCGATTCTCGTTCAGCAACGAGACGTACACATTGCTCCCCAGCAACAACATCTCATTCTTGTAGACATAACTGGGATTGATTATTTGATAGGAGGTGTTGGAGGCGTTATAATCAGTGAGAGGAATGGGATTTGCTAGAGTCACGGTGTTCTGAGAAGGGTCGTAATACACAATGACGGCAGAGGCTCCGGTGCTGACCATCACAAATGTACATCCCAGATAGAAATTTAATACCGACGAGGCATCCTTTTCTGCCAGCTTAATCACCGTCGTCGCAAAAGACTGAAAATTGCCCTCGATCGTGTCATTCTCCACGGTTGTGGTGGATGTACCTGACCATGAAAATCTAGAGTATACGATATTGTTAATATTGTACACATTCCCCGCCGACTGATTTCCCGGTGTTCCATTCACAATCACCCCGAATTCTGTAGAGAGCGGATACTGCTTGTTGTCCCGGTAGGTCGAATCAATGTTTAATAGGTACTGCGACATCCTTTCCTCCCTTCTGTTGTCTTTTTAAATTGATCAAAGACATAATATTAGGGTGAGTGTCATGATGATAAAGAAGTAGAGGAAAGTTCTACTATGATTCGTTGATCTGATATGGTTGTAAGTAGAGAGGTATTGGGTGTTTTCAGACACTTGAACAGTCTCAAATCACCCTTTCAAAAATGTGTAAATACTTTTCAAACACAGAACAGACAGCTCTTTATAAAATTTGTTCAAACACTTGACAATTATTTCAAAACATTATTTTAATTTCTAAAATTAATTTTAGAAATGAGAATGTTCCAAATAAAAAAAAGAGGATGGAAAAAAGTTGAATTCATTTTTTTGAGTTACAAAATAAAGATGAATCGATTTTTGATTTCATTATTCTTTTTATCATTGATCGCTCATAGTATACAACAAGTCAATGTTACTATTCCTCTACCGTCTGAAAAAAACAACACCCAACGAGAACTTTGTTCCATGGTTGGAAACAAGACCATTTGTTCCAATTGGGCGGGTACGAAAAAATGGACACCTCGGGAAATTATTATACCAAAGAATGAGTATGAGTTAGCCAACTTTTTACAATCCAACCAACAATCCTTCAAAATCGTTGGTTATGGTCATAGTTGGGCCGGATTATATATTCCTGTGGACAAAATCGGACAATCGGGTGTGACCGTCGCTCTTCATCATTTGACAGGCATCACTCAATTGCTAAGCAAGAATTATTGTTTTACGATGGATTCTTTTGATTCAGAAACGATCACTCATGTAGAAGTGATGACAGGCACCAGTTTTGCGGCACTTCATCAACAATTAGACGAAATGGATCTTGGTTTGTCTTGGCAATCGGGAGGTATCCAAGGATTGACATTAGGAGGAGCTATTAGTGTTGGCTTTCACGGTTCCCAAATGTCAAGTAGCTCTATTTCTTCTGTCGTAGAGAGTCTCACCGTCTATGATACAAACGGGCAACCGCACATTTTAGACGACAACAACCATCGTAAACTCATGTTGGCCGCTCGTCTTGGACTGGGTGTTTGCGGTGTCATGAGTCGCGCGATACTTCCCGTCGAACCTAGATTTCATCTTCGTCGACGACGATGGGTAGAATACGACATCTCTTTATTTTTGTCACATCATTTGTCGATATTAAAGTCGAACTATGACCGTTTCCATTACTATATACATCCTCATAGCAACACTGTGTGGCCCATGTATTGGGAAAATGCGACCGAACGAGACTGTATTCAGGAGGCAAAACCTTGTCGCACAGCTCAGGATCAGTGGGAAGATGAACTGGAAACAGATTATGGTAAAGACGGTTTGCCATTAATCATGAGGTGGGATAATTGTTGCGATGTCAGTTACAAAGCATACACTCACGCTATTGATATGGAAGTTCAACCGTTGTGGAATGGGGAATGGTTTGTTCAATTATCAGATAAAGAAGAGACACAAACCGTCTTGGTGATTTTAGACATTTTCAACAGTATTGCCATAAACAATAATACTGATATTGATTTATGGCTGCATGTACGATACATGCGTGGCGATGACATCTATTTACATCCTTGTTATGGGTGGGAGTATTGTGCGGGGTTTGAATTAGCACTTGTCGCAAAAGGTATGAATGATTCTTTACCATCTTCTGAAGATTGGTATCGTTATTATCATCCTTTTGAAAAGTATCTTCAATCAAAAGGGGGACGTCCTCACTGGGCGAAAGATCACACTATAGATCCAGAATACATTTCCAGATCAGGTGTCGCTGTATCAAACTTTTTGGAACAATGTCAAGTGTTGAACATCAGAAAAAAACAAGGTATCCATGCGGAGCTTACTATGAAATAATTTTTTTTTTTGAATGCAAGAGGACGACAATGTAAAAGATCCATCAAGGAAAATACACATCATCTTCGAGAGTTCTTCTTACTACCCTTTGGTGATTTTAAAAAGAACGGTTTGGCCTTGAACATTTTTCTAACGGTAATTTGATACTGATTTTGGGAGGACTGTTCAATTGTCTGAGAACACCCAATACCTCTCTATTGTTGTCGATAAGCGTTATGAGACTTGGTGTTTGGTCGTGGCGACAAGATCGGTACATTCAAGTATTGAAGAAACAGAGCCCAGTTCCTTCAACGCTTTGTACAGAATGCAAAATGTCTTTCCGTGAGATTCTGCCCGGTACTGGAATCCTAGCGATTTTGATAATGGACAACATCGATATGTAACGTCCGTAGAGGTTGGTCTCAGAAGATGAGTATTCGGTCGCCACCAAAAATGTTTCGTTTTGTGTTAAGACTTCGTTTTCATTCCTTATAAAACTATGAGTACTCAAAAAAATATTAATGAACTTACATGTGCGATTAACCAAATCAATTCTCAGGTGGCGGGGATTGAGGCTACGTTACAGGATCTCACCTATGTTCCTTCCACCACCACTGGAGGAACTGGTACCTTGGAAGTTCATTCCAATGCCTTGATTGGTGGTGACCTCGCCGTTCAGGGCGCTATTTCCTTTCCTCCTCCTTTGTCTTCTCGATTCAATGACCGCGCGGAAGTGGGAGTCATCATCTCAGCTGCTGGAATTCAATCTGACTATGTTTCTACTACAGTTTTAAACACCACCAACATGGTGGTCGATGTGATCACGGTCCAACAAGTGATTAATGCAGGCACTGGTACTCTCGGTCCCACCGGAGACACGGGAGAAACCGGGACGACCGGTACGACCGGACCGCTCGGAACCGGTCCCACCGGCGATACAGGACCAACGGGTACCACCGGTCCAACAGGTTCCATTGGAACGGGTCCTACCGGTGAGACCGGACCTACCGGTGTGACTGGATATACCGGTGCGGTTGGAACCGGACCGACGGGAGGGACGGGTCCGACTGGCTCCACTGGATGGACGGGAAGAACCGGTGGAACGGGATGGACGGGTCCAACAGGTTGGACGGGAACTACCGGAACCACAGGAATTACGGGAACCACAGGAACCACAGGAATGACGGGTCCGGCAGGTGGTGGCACGGGCCCGACGGGTTTTACTGGGTGGACGGGTGGGACGGGAACGACCGGTTGGACCGGAGTCACGGGATATACTGGTCCGGCTTATACAGGAACAACGGGATGGACCGGCTATACCGGTCCGACGGGTGTAACAGGGACGACGGGACCGACCGGTCCTGAGTTTACAGGAACTACGGGATGGACCGGTCCGACGGGTGAAACAGGGACGACGGGACCGACCGGTCCTGAGTTTACAGGAACTACGGGATGGACCGGTCCGACGGGTGAAACAGGGACGACGGGACCGACCGGTCCTGAGTTTACAGGAACTACTGGCTATACCGGTCCGACGGGTGTAACAGGGACGACGGGACCGACCGGTCCTGAGTTTACAGGAACTACGGGCTATACCGGTCCGACGGGTGAAACAGGGACGACGGGACCGACCGGTCCTGAGTTTACAGGAACTACGGGATGGACCGGTCCGACGGGTGTAACAGGGACGACGGGACCGACCGGTGCTGCGTTGACAGGGACAACAGGTCCTACTGGTAATACTGGCTGGACAGGCTCAACGGGTGGGACGGGGTACACGGGATGGACAGGTCCTACCGGTGATACTGGATGGACAGGCTCAACGGGATTCACTGGTATGACGGGGATGACCGGGTGGACTGGTCCAGGTATGACCGGTGAAACCGGTATGACGGGATGGACAGGTTCGACGGGACCGACGGGTACTTTTACTCAAGATACCCTCAATATTTTTTCAAAAAGTGGACTTCTCACGCTTTCAGAGTTTGGTCTCGTATGGTCTTCGTCCTCCAGCTCCTCTATCTCGGTGTATCAATGGACCGGAGTTTCCATGTCCGCTTCCGGTCAGTACCAAACTATTGTCAACAGTAGTACTGTTCCGTACTATTCCTCTAATTTTGGGGTTTCGTGGACTATGTCTTCCAGTATTCTAAGTGGTCTTTCCGCGGTGGCGGTTGCGGTCTCCGCGTCTGGATTGTTCCAGACGGTTGTCGGTCAACCCGGTCTCGCCACCTCATCTGATTTTGGTCAGACATGGTCCGTCTCCTCCGTCTTTAGTACCCTCTCACTTTCTTCCGTCGCCATGTCCGCCTCCGGTCAGTATCAGACCGTCGCCTTTTCTTCCTCTGCCTCCACGACGTGGTTCTACTATTCCTTAAGTTATGGTTCCAGCTGGATCCCCTATATCGGTTCCATGAGTCTCTACTTTGTTTCTGTGGCGATCTCGGCCTCGGGTCAATATCAATCCGCGGTGGCCTATGGCGGAGGAATTTATTCGTCGGTAAATTATGGTCAGACATGGTCGCTTTCTTATAACAACACCATCACCAATGTGATCTGGACCGGGATCGCCATGTCGGCCTCCGGTCAGTATCAGACCGCAACGGTGAATGGTGGATCGATCTATTATAGCGACAATTATGGGAATACCTGGCAGATCACGGGTTCCCCTGTGCTTCCTTGGTACCAGGTAGCCATGTCAGCTTCGGGTCAGTACCAGATGGCGACGGTACAGGATCAGAAGGATTCTTATAATATATATTATTCCACCAATTACGGGTATACTTGGACAGCCACGGCGTCGTCACAGAAATACTGGTACGGGATCGCTGTCTCTGCTTCAGGTCAGTACGCCACCGCGGTAGCAAATGGAGTGGTTCCTCAGTATTCCATTGCGTACATACTGGGATTTACGGGATATACGGGAACAACAGGGTATACGGGTACCACGGGTGTTACGGGCACTACGGGGGTGACGGGATATACTGGATATACTGGATATACTGGATATACAGGTCTGACAGGTTTTACTGGTGAGACAGGTACCACAGGGTATACGGGTATCACGGGCGTGACTGGATATACAGGATACACTGGATGGTCAGGAACAACTGGTCCTACCGGTGTTACTGGTGTTACTGGAAATACCGGTGAGACAGGCGCCACAGGATATACCGGTCCTACCGGTATCACTGGTGTTACTGGAAATACCGGTGAGACAGGCTCCACAGGATATACCGGTCCTACCGGTTTCACTGGTGTTACTGGAAATACCGGTGAGACAGGCTCCACAGGATATACCGGTCCTACCGGTGTCACTGGTGTTACTGGATATACCGGTGAGACAGGCTCCACAGGATATACCGGTCCTACCGGTATCACAGGATATACCGGTCAGTCGGGTGGTACTGGATCGACTGGTCCTACCGGTATTACTGGTGTTACTGGATATACCGGTGAAACAGGCGCCACAGGATATACCGGTCCTACCGGTATTACTGGTGTTACTGGATATACCGGTGAGACAGGAGCCACAGGATATACTGGTCCTACCGGTTTCACTGGTGTTACTGGATATACCGGTGAGACAGGAGCCACAGGATATACTGGTCCTACCGGTTTCACTGGTGTTACTGGATATACCGGTCAGTCGGGTAGTACTGGATCCACTGGTCCTACCGGTTTCACTGGTGTTACTGGATATACCGGTCAGTCGGGTAGTACTGGATCCACTGGTCCTACCGGTTTCACTGGTGTTACTGGATATACCGGTGAAACAGGTGTGACAGGATATACCGGTGCTACTGGACCTACCGGTTCTACTGGTGTTACTGGTGTTACTGGTGTTACTGGTTATACTGGAACTTTCACTCAATCTACCCTTGATATTTTTTCTCAATCCAATGTTTTTTCTCTTTCTCTTTCCATCTCCTGGCTCTCCTCTAGTAATTATCCCACCACCTCCTCTTCTACCTCCAATAATCCCATTGCCATGTCCGCTTCCGGTCAATATCAGACTATTGTTCCTGGTACCAACACACCTATCTTTTCTTCTAATTTCGGTGCCTCCTGGACCGCCTACACTTCCACCACCATCTCTTCACTATCTAAAGCCGCTGTGGTGGCCATGTCCGCTTCCGGTCAATACCAAACGCTCGCTGTCAGTCTTTCCGGTATCTATTATTCTTCTACCTGGCCTACTGCCGCCACAACATGGACCCTTTCTTCCACCAGTCTTTCCACCCTTACCTGGTATTCCGTGGCTATGTCCGCTTCGGGTCAGTATCAGACCGCTACCTCCACTTCGGCTCTTTACTACTCCTCGGATTACGGGGCCACATGGACACTCAGCAGTGTCCTAGTGTCTTATGGGTATGTCGCGGTCTCTGCTTCCGGTCAGTATCAGACACTAACGAATTCAGGAGCCATTACAAATTACACGGTCAGTACCGTATTCATGTCTACCGATTACGGAAAAACATGGACATTTGTTTTGTCCAACCAAAACGCCAGTACTATTGGTTGCATTGCGATGTCAAGTTCGGGTCAGTATCAAACGGTTGCCAACAGTAATGGGTATGTATACATATCTAACAATTATGGAGTTAACTGGACGACAACCTCCACCTTTGGAACAAGCACCTACAGTTTCTACAGTGTTGCGATATCTTCCTCAGGGCAATATCAGATTTTGGTCGCTGCTGGTTCTGGTGTTTATTATTCCTCCAACTACGGATACACTTGGACCAAAAATGATACCTTATACACATCGATACGGTATATCGCAATCTCTGCATCCGGACAGTATGTAACGCTACCCTATCAGTCGTATGCATACTACTCGTTGGCGAATGGAGGATATACTGGACCGACTGGATATACTGGATCCACTGGTTACACTGGTTACACTGGATATACCGGTTATACGGGACCTACCGGTTCTACCGGTTCTACTGGTCCAACAGGAACTTTCACTCAATCTACTCTTGATATTTTTTCTCAATCCAATGTCTTTAATCTATCCCTTTCCATTTCATGGATCGCCTCTAGTACTTATCCCACCACATCTTCTACCTACATTAATCCCATTGCTATGTCCGCTTCCGGTCAATATCAGACTATTGTTCCTGGTACCAAGACACCTATCTTTTCTTCTAATTTCGGTGCATCCTGGACCGCCTACACTTCCACCACCATCTCTTCACTATCTAAAGCCGCTGTGGTGGCCATGTCCGCTTCCGGTCAATACCAAACGCTCGCTGTCAATTCTTCCGGTATTTATTATTCTTCTACCTGGCCTACTGCCGCCACCACATGGACCCTCTCTTCCACCAGTCTTTCCTACAACGCCACTTGGGTCTCCGTGGCTATGTCCGCTTCGGGTCAGTATCAGACCGCTGCCTCCACTTCGAATCTTTACTACTCCTCCAATTATGGGGTCACCTGGACACTCAGCAGTGTCGTGGTGTCTTTTGGGTACGTTGCCGTCTCTGCTTCCGGTCAGTATCAGACACTGACCAATGCTTTTAATTATGGTAATACTTTTCTGTCTACCGATTATGGAAAAACATGGACGTATATTCTTATCAACATCGCCAGTGCCACCATCGGTGCGGTTGCGACATCAAGTTCCGGTCAATATCAGACGAGTGCCGTCTATGGTGGGTATATGTACATTTCAACCAACTATGGAGTTAATTGGACGACAACCTCCACCTTTGGAACCACCAAATACAATTTTATCAGTGTAGCGTTATCCTCGTCTGGACAATACCAGGTGGTGAACATAAATGGTACAGGGGTCTATACTTCCTCTGACTACGGCTACACCTGGACCCTCAACAGTACGTACACCAGTGGATATTATGTCGCACTCTCAGCGTCGGGTCAATATCTAACACTACCCTATCTATCAAATGCATACTACTCGATTGCAGGAACGACCGTTGGATCGTTAAGCGCCACTACTTCCTTCCTGGGTCCTATTGGGAATGGTACCGCCAATATTGGTAACTTCTCCACTGTGAATGCCACCAGTTATACTGCTACCGCTTCCTTCCTTGGTCCCATCGGTAATGGTACCGCCAATATTGGTAACTTCTCCACGGTGAATGGCTCCACCATCACTGCCACCACTTCCTTCCTTGGTCCTATCGGGAATGGTACCGCCAATATCGGTAATTTCTCCACTGTGAATGGCGCCACCATGACTGCCACCACTTCCTTCCTTGGTCCCATCGGTAATGGTACCGCCAATATCGGTAACTTCTCCACGGTGAATGGCTCCACCATCACTGCCACCACTTCCTTCCTTGGTCCTATCGGGAATGGTACCGCCAATATCGGTAATTTCTCCACTGTGAATGGCGCCACCATGACTGCCACCACTTCCTTCCTTGGTCCCATCGGTAATGGTACCGCCAATATCGGTAACTTCTCCACGGTGAATGGCTCCACCATCACTGCCACCACTTCCTTCCTTGGTCCTATCGGAAATGGTACCGCCAATATAGGTAACTTCTCCACGGTGAATGGCTCCACCATCACTGCCACCACTTCTTTCCTCGGTCCCATTGGTAATGGTACCGCCAACATTGGTAATTTCTCCACGGTGAATGGTTCCACCATCACTGCTACCACTTCCTTCCTGGGTCCTATCGGAAATGGTACCGCCAATATCGGTAACTTCTCCACGGTGAATGGCTCCACCATCACTGCCACCACTTCTTTCCTCGGTCCCATTGGTAATGGTACCGCCAACATTGGTAATTTCTCCACGGTGAATGGTTCCACCATCACTGCTACCACTTCCTTCCTGGGTCCTAT
>Ga0214919_10000217_pt1 | contig 98795 bp, 63 predicted proteins | sample LL1503_MetaG_FD_177994 | JGI IMG/M metagenome (GOLD analysis project Ga0214919, IMG submission 177994) | Freshwater microbial communities from Lake Lanier, Atlanta, Georgia, United States - LL-1503 | ecosystem: Environmental > Aquatic > Freshwater > Lake | place: USA: Georgia | collected...
AGGTCGATGCCAACGAAACAGGCCGCATCACGTCGAGCGATCATCGTGAACTCCATGTAGGGGGTCGAAACACACACACTCAGAGGCAGCGTAACTTCTGCCTCCGACCCCTACATGGTTTCACGCTGGTCGAACTGCTGGTCGTGATCGCGATCATCGGCACGCTTGTGGGCCTGCTCCTGCCGGCCGTGCAGTCTGCCCGGGAAGCGGCGCGGCGGTCGACCTGCGCGAACAATCTCAAGCAACTGGGGCTCGCGCTGCACAACTATCACGATGCCCAGAAGAGATTCCCGCTCTCATCGTGGTCCTCTCTCGTCTCCGGCGTGTACGACTACAACGGGCACACGATCAACACCTGGCTCCTCCCCTACGTCGAAGAGTCTGCTGTCTATAGCAAGCTGAATCTCGACGTGCCGGCGACTTCTGCGCCCAATAATCCGCTGCTGACACGAAGATGGGGGTTTCAGGCCTGTCCCAGCAACCCGAGTGCGACGACGCTGGGAGCCTATGACGGCATGGCGTCGCAGGGCGCCTCCTATATGCCCTGCGCTGGGCCGAGATCATACGGCAACTACAGCACCAACGACTGCGGTGCGGCCGGCAGCCCCGCCTACTGTATCGAAGGATCAATGGTCGACAGGCAATCGGGCATGTTCGGCTACGGCAACAACGTGCCAGGCTGGAAGACCACGACCCCGTGGTATGTCCGCATCAAGGACGTCACCGACGGCACCTCCAAGACGATCGCCTTCGGTGAGGTGCTGCCGCAAAACAGCATGTACCTCGGCATGTGGGCGATCCAGGCCCACGCCTTCGCGACGTCCTACAGGATCAACAGCACGCTGCGACAGATCACGGTCACCGGCAACATCCCGACGGACGGCTACCCAAACGGTCTCGTCTACAACAGCGGCATGGCGAGCGCGCACCCGCAGGGTGCGCACGTGGGGCTGGCGGACGGGGCGGTCGCTTATCTGAGTGACAACATCGATTTCCAAACCTTCAACTACCTTGGGAATCGGCGTGATGGTGCCACTTTCGAAGCGTATTGATTTCCCGACTTCCAGAGGACTCTGCATGCACTCGACCGTTCGTGGCCTGTCGGCGCTGGTTGTTCTGGTCTGGGTCATGGTAAGCGCGGGCGGCTGCGGCTCGTCCGCGACGCCGATCGCCGGCAGCGTGCCCGTGTCGGGCACCGTGACATTCAATGGCCAACCGCTCGAGCAGGGCATGGTGCGGTTTGCGCCGGAGAGTGGCGGAAAGGCCCAGCCGGCGACGGGCCAGGTCAAGAACGGAAAGTTCACGATGCTGACAACCGCATCGTCGCCCGGCGTGGTGGTCGGCAAGTACAAGGTGAGCATCATCAGCAACAAGCCGTTCGCCCCGCCGCCGCTCAAGCCCGGAACGCCTCCGGACCCCAAAGCCAAATTCGAGCCGGAGAGCCTCATCCCCACGAAATACAACGACATCAAGACGTCCGGCCTCGAGGCAGACGTGACGGCGGCCGTCACGTCGCTGACGTTCGCCCTGCAGGGCGAGTGATCGCCGACTGGCTTTGAGGAAACCGCTGCCCGCAACTCAGGCATTCACGGACATGAAAAGGGGACGCAGCCCGTAGTGTTCGGCACGGCTGTTGCGGGTCTCATTCGTTGATTTCAGGATTGCTGCGGTTTTGTTGGTTTCGCAAGACGGATTCCCTCGCTCGCGCGTCTGGCTTGGGTGGGAACCGCTCTCCATGCAAGCCCGCTCTCCATCCAAGCCCGCAGCGCAAGCAAGGGAATACGGGCCGCCTGCACCCCCCGTGCAAAAACAGGCTACGATCAGGTCTCTGGGAGAGCAGAGAGTTCATGATCGGGACGAGGGATTCCAGGACGTGGCGAACGCTCGGCGTGGTCATCCTCGCCTGTGCTGGTGCATGGTGCGGCCTGAGTTCATCGCCGGCCGCCGCCATTGGCACAGACGCCGCCGCTGACATCCAGCCGATCGCCGAGGTGCGGTCGCTTCCCGTCGCGGAGCTGGCGACCAACCCGCCCATCCGAATCCGCGGCGTGGTGACGCTCCGGGACGTCAACTGGATCGTCATCCAAGACGACACCGCGGGCATCTATGTCAACTTCGACTTCGCTAGAAAACGCGGCGTGTGGGAAGGCGACGGCATCCCAGACGCTGTCCACGTGGGCGACGAGATCGAGATCGACGGCACGATCGATCCGGGCGGCTTCTCGCCACCGGTGCTGCCTCGGGAGGTCCGCGTGCTTCGGTCCCAACCGCTGCCGCAGCCCAGCCAGACCGATCCCGGGCGGTTCTTCAGCGGCGCCGACGACAGCCTGCTCATTGAAATCACCGGCGTGGTACACGGCATCACATTCGACGGCTCCGACTGGCGGCTGAATCTCGAAACGGCTGACCAGCCGTTCGTGGCAATCGTCACCAAGTCGGCGCTTCCTGACGACCCGCAGCAACTGGTCGATGCGGAAGTGAGGCTCACGGGCGTGCCGCTGTCGATCTTCAACACCCGCGGGGAATTTCTTCAGCCGCGGGTCATGGTCGGGCGACCGGATTGGTTCACGATTGTGTCGCCGCCGCCACATCCGCCGTTCGACTGTCCACCGGTGGCGATCTCATCGCTGGCCCGATTTCGCCCCGAGCCATTCCGTGGCCACCGCATCCGCACGCAAGGGGTCGTGATCCACACCATTCCCGGGCAGGCCGTGCACCTGCAGGACGGCGCCGGCGGCGTGCGGGCGGCCACGCGGTCGGTCGAGGAGTTCAAACCCGGCGACCGGGTGGACGTAGCCGGGTTCGTGGATCGCAGCGGACGCGTCGCCGGCCTCACCGATGCCATCTTTCGGAAAACCCATTCCGGGCCGCCACCCAATCCCACGATGATCACGCCCGACGAGATTGTGGCCCTGAACACGAAATCCATTCAGTCTGGCGTGATGGCCAGGCCCGGCGACTATGAGGGCTGCCTGATCCGGTTCCCCGCCCGCCTGCTGGAGGCCCGCGTGAGCCACGAAGGTGGGCTCCTCGTGCTCTCGGCAGGCAAGACGAGCGTCGTGGCTGTCGCGGAGCTGGCCGATTTTCTCGCTCTTCGCAGGCTCATGCCCGGCAGCGAACTGGAGGTGACGGGCATCGTGGCCACCGACTGGAAGTTCGACCCGAGCCAGTGGCCGGCGACGATCCCCGATCGGATGACAGTCATCGTGCGATCGACCGACGACGTGCGGCTCCTCCGCAGCCCGTCGTGGTGGACGCCAACGCGGCTGGGAATCCTGCTCGGGGGCGTGGCGACGGTGCTCGCCGGATCGCTCGCCTGGGCCTGGCTGCTGCGGCGACAGGTACAGGCGCAGGCCGCGCTGCTTGCCGCCGAGATGCGGTCCCGTCGGGATGCTGCCGTCGAGTTCGATGCCACGCTCAAGGAACGGAACCGCTTGGCCGCCAACCTCCACGACACCCTCCTACAGACGCTCGGCGGCATCGGCTTCCAACTCGACGCCTGCGAGGGGAGCCGCTCTCAGGACGAGGCGGAGTCGAAGGTACACTTCGACGTGGCCCGCCGCATGGTGAACCACGCTACGGGCGAACTGCACAACTCCGTCTGGGCGATGCGGAGCCTGCCGATCCGCGAGCAGACGTTTCCCGAAGCGATCAAGACGCTCGCCGGCCGGATCGGAGAGGGACATGCCGCCCAGATCGACGTGCAGACATCCGGCCAACTCGACGACGTGCCCGACTTCGTGGCGGGCAACCTGCTGCTCATCGTGCAGGAGGCGGTCTACAACGCCCTACGGCACGGCCGGCCCAAGACGATCACCGTGCAAGTGAGTGACCAAAGGCCGACGCATTCGATCCGTGCGACAGTGAGCGACGACGGCGTAGGTTTTCCCGTTGGCCGCCAGCAGGGCGTGGAGCAGGGTCATTTCGGCCTGCATGGCATGCGGGAACGGGCGGAGCGGCTCGGCGGCAGCCTCTCCATCGAGAGCGAGCCGGGCGGCGGCACGGCCGTCTCGATCGAGGTCCGCCGCCGCGACTATGACAGCGACCTCGCGGAGCCGGCCGCGGCCGGTAGTCCAGGCCAGGCGGATATTGGAGTTTCCTCCAATGGCGACGGGCCTCCGGGGCAGGGTATCACTGAATAAGCTGATCGCCCGAGCCTCTCCCGCCAGAACCCTTTCCTACCTGCATCTCCTCCCGTGACCACACAAGCCTCTCCTCTGTCGCTCAGCGTGATGCTCGTCGACGACCATCCGGTCATGCGGGTAGGGCTGGCGAACGTGCTCTCGCTCAACCATGGGTTCCGTATCGTGGCCCAGGCCGATGATGGGCGGTCGGCGCTCGCTCTCTGGCGGCAGCATCGGCCCGACGTCTGCCTGCTCGACGTCAGCATGGAACGCATGGACGGCATCGAGACGCTCCGGCGGCTGCGGGCCGAATTCCCCGAGGCCCGCGTGCTCATGCTCACGTCGTCGAAGGCAGGTGAGGACATGAGCCTCGCGATGCAGGCTGGCGCCCGCGGCTATCTCACCAAGACGGTGCGGCACGACGAACTCGCCGCGGCCATCCGCGCCGTCCACCGCGGCGAGACGATCGGTCCGCAGATGCCCGCTCCGCCGAAGCTGGCGACGGACGGCCCGCTCTCTCAACGCGAGATTGAGGTGCTCGGCCTCATCCGGCAGGGCTTCAGCAACGACGAGATCGCCCGACTCCTCGGCATTTCCGAACGCACCGTCCGCGCCCACGTGACCGCCATCCTCGCGACGCTTTCCGCCGCCGACCGAGCCCAGGCCGTCGCCATCGGCTTCGAACTCGGCCTGCTCAAGCTTTCCTCGAAGAAGGCCGGTTCCTAGTGGCGATGTGTGCCCATCTCGAACCGGAACAAGTTCGTTGGAACTGGCCGTTGTTCATCTGCGGATCGATTGAACGAGCGTCCGAGCCGTCTCCATCGGCAGATACATGTGCAGCCGGTCGTCCTTGAGGCTTCGGAAGCCGAAATGGCCGTAGAACGACTGCGCTGCTTCGTCCTTTGCATCGACCTCGATCACGGCCGCGGCGATCGTGTCGGCGCCGGTCACTGCAATGCGTAGGGCGTGAACGAGCAAGACACCGCCGATTCCTTTCCCCTGCCACCTGCGATCGACTGCCAGCCGTGCCAACAGCGTGGTTGGCAGCGGCATCCTGGCGGGCAGTCTTCCCGGCTCGGGCAGTACGCTGACCTGCAACCGGCCTGCGGCGAGCGTGATGGAGCCAGCAACCGTGCCACTGTCCGTCGCGAGGACGTATCCGCGAGTCAAATCCCTGCGGCCGTGCTGTCCAAGACTCGTGCGGAAATACGCATTGAGTTCAGCAACTCCACAGTCGAACCGGCTTCGGTCGTGTTTCCTCTTGTCGAACGGCTCCAGTCGGAGCGGCTCATCCACAATCGATTCCCCGCAGACGCTTCGCAGCCTTCTTCAGCGCTGCATTCGGGGCCGGTGGCTTCCGCAGCATACTCAGGAGGATGTCGCTGTCGCGGTCGGAGAGTTCGCGAGTCTGGATCCGGTCGATCGTGCGGTCGGCAGCAATCTCGAGCATGCCGTTGATGAAACTGGTGACGGTCATGCCCCGCAGGGCAGCCGCCCGAGCGATCTTCGTCTTTAAGGGCTGCGGCTGTCGGATCGTGATCTTACTGGAGCGAACGGTGCTCATCGCCAATGACCTTTCCGGAGCGTGTGGGGGAAGTTGAGGCCCTTTTATGATACGGCATTATGCCGTATTCAACTTGAGCGGGCAAGGTCACGCCCACCCCACGTGTCGCGCACCGACTGCTATTGGAGTTTCCTCCAATAGCGGTGGGCATTCGGGATAGGGTAGAACCGAGAGAAGGTCGAGCACAGTATTCAAAAAGCATTCCGACACGGTCTGGAGCCCCCTCCGATGAACGATCAACTTTCGCCATCCCGCAACGACACGTCTGCCAGAGATCCAGTGCACGTGTCCCGCCGCGGCTTCGTTGCGGCGGCCGGGACAGTCGCCGCAGCCGCCAGCGTGCTCGCCGACCCCGTCGCTCGCACGGCCCATGCCGCAGGCAGCGACCGGCTGAAGGTCGGCCTCGTCGGCTGCGGGGGACGCGGCACAGGCGCCGCCTCGCAGGCGATCTCCGCCGACCCGGGCGTCGTGCTCTGGGCCGTGGCCGATGCGTTTGCCGACCAGGTCAAGGCCGGCGCCAGCCTGCTGGGCCGCACGGTCGATGAAAAGGCCAAGAGTGACGCCTCTTTCAAGACGCGATTCGACTGTCCATCCGAGCGGCAGTTCGCCGGCCTCGACAGCTACAAACAGGTGATCGATGCCTGCGACGTCGTCTTGCTCGCTGCCCCGCCGGCCTTCCGGCCAATGCACCTCAAGGCCGCGGTCGAGGCCAGCCGGCAGATCTTCTGCGAGAAGCCGATGGCGGTTGACGCCGCCGGCCTGCGCAGTCTTCGCGAGACGGTGAAGGTCGCCACGGAAAAACACCTCGCGCTCGTGTCGGGCTTCTGCTGGCGGTATGCGGCCCGCGAGCGGGATGTCTACAAGCGGATCCACGAGGGAGCGATCGGGCCGGTGCGGTCGGCCTACACCACCTACAACTCGCCCGGCTTCCGCGGCGAGGTGCCCCGCAAGCCCGACTGGAGCGACATGGAGTATTGCCTGCGCAACTGGCAGTATTACACCTGGCTCTCGGGTGACCACATCGTCGAGCAGGCGGTGCACTCGGTCGACCGGCTGGCGTGGGCGATGAACGACGAGATGCCGGTGAGCGTCAACTGCACGGCGGGCCGCGAGGTCCGCTCCGACGCGCCCAAGGGCAACAACATCTTCGACCACTTCACCGCGGCCTTTGAATATGCCGACGGCCGCCGCGGCTTCCACATGTGCCGCCACTTTCCTGGCGCGGCCAGCGACAACAGCGACTACATCGTGGGCACAAAGGGCACCGCCACGGTCAATGGCTTCCAGAACAAGCAGCAGACCGTCGTCGACGGCGTAACGTGGCAGAGCGAGGCGTCGAAGGTTGACATGTATCAGCAGGAGCACGACGAACTCTTTGCCAGTATCCGCTCGGCCAAGCCGATCAACGACGGCGAACGGATGACCAACAGCACCGCGATGGCGATCATGGCGCGGATGAGCGGCTACACCGGCCAGCCCGTCACCTGGCAGCAGCTCTGGGAGTCGAAAGAGGATCTCTCCCCGTCGGCGTGGGATTTCTCAGCCGCCCCGCCCCCGTCGCCGATCGCCGTCCCGGGCAAGACCAAGCTCAGCTAACCGCGGTGGCTACCAGGCCGCTCACTCTCGCAACTCCGCCGGAATACGGGGCGTGGCACCTCGGCATCCACAGACGAAGGCCGCCAGACGCGATGCGTGATCGTGAATCGCCTCCAGCGGCCGTCCGCGGAGGAGGCCTGTGATCACGGCAGCGGTGAAGGCGTCGCCAGCTCCGACGGTGTCGACGATAACGGGGGCCGCGGCAGGGCGGGTCGACACCATGCCGTCCGCCACCAGCACCGAGCCAGCTGCACCCCGGGTCAGCGCCGCCAGCCTCAGGCCATACCGCTCGGCAATCTGCCGGACGGCCGCCAGCGGATTTTCATCCCCGATCCCGCAGGCCGCCGCGACCACCGGCAGTTCCTCGTCGTTGAGCTTCAGCACCGTGGCGAGCGTCAGCGAATCGCGGATCAGCTCCGGCGAATAGAAATGCTGCCGGAGGTTGACGTCGAACACGCGGACGGCCCGCGTGGCAGCGGCCAGAAACCGTCGGATCGTTTCACGCGACTCCTTCGACCGCTGGCCCAGCGTGCCGAAGCAGACAGCGTCGGCCTCTCCAGCGAGCTGCTCGAGCCCCGGCTCCCAGGCGAGATTGTCCCACGCCGTGTCGGCCGCAAATACGTAGCTTGCATCGCCCGCGGGCCCGAGAGTTACGGCCACCGTTCCCGTGGGATACCGTGGATCGCGTTGCAGGTGGCTGCAATCGACGCCCAGCGATTCGAGTGCTGCGATCCCCTGATCACCAAGCGGATCACAGCCCACCCGGCTCACCATGAAGCTTCTCGCGCCGAGGCCGGCTGCATCGCAGGCCACGTTGCCCGGGGCCCCACCCCAGACGGCCCCGTCGGGGAAGAGATCCCAGAGCGTCTCCCCGAGGCCGACGACGATCGGTTCGTGCAGAGTGAGTGGCATCACGGGCGGCCGGAAGTTTATGATGAAAGCGACGCGTCGTGTCGAACAAGCGTGTTTTCCGGCTTAGTGAGCCGATCCACTCTTTGCCATACACGACGTGTTCGGAGTATGCCACAGCGGCCGAGAACGATAAAGACTGGTTCGTCGCCATGCCTGCACGGTCTCACAAACCATCGCCGACGCCTCGCGACTGGGCTGCGGAACAGGAGCGGTTTCTCACCCGCATCGCCCCCGAGAGCCATTTTCACCGTGCCTTCGATGGCCTAGGCGATGTCTATTTCTTCGCCAAGAACCTCGCGGGCGAGACACTCTTCTTCAGCCAAGGGATCCTGCCCCACATCGGGCTCGAACGCTACGAGCAGATGCTCGGTGCGACCGACGAAGACCTCACGCCTGGCCCCTTCGCCGCGCATTACCGGGCCGATGACCGGACCGTGATCGAGTCGAAGAAGCCGCTGGTCGGTCACGTTGATGTCTGGTTCGACGACGTCGGACTGCCCGACTGGTATGAGACCAACAAGTATCCCATCTTCGACCGCAGCGGCAGCGTGATCGGCGTGATGGGCACGCTTCGCGGGTGTCGTGGGATCGCGCCGCCGGGCGCGGTCGGCAGCCGTCTTGGCCCGGCCATGGCGGTCCTGCGCGCGGAACTCACCCGGTTTCCGCCGATTTCCCGGCTCGCGACGGAATGCCGCATGTCGACACGACAACTGCAGCGATCGTGCCAAAAAGTCTTTTCTTTTGGCCCGCGGACCTATTGGATGAAGTGCCGCATTCGCGCGGCCTGCGAGTCACTGCGAAAAGGGGAGGAGCCGATCATCTCGGTCTCGCAACGGCTCGGCTTCTGCGATCAGAGCAACTTCACGCAACATTTCCGCCGCCACACCGGCCTGACGCCGGCGGCCTACGTCACACGGGCCAATGCTCGGCGATCTTCCGCTTCAGAAACGTGACGCTGCGGGCGAGCTGATCCATCCCCTCGACGCCGTCCTCGATGCTGATCCAGCCGTGGAATCCCTTGGAGACCAGTTCGCTGAAAATCGCATCGTAATCGTTAAGCCCCTTGCCGATCTCGCCGTGCCGCAGCCGCTTGGCGTAGCCCACCGATCCGCCTTCCTCCCGCCGCAGGTCCTCGATCGTGCCCTCGATCAGCGAGCGGTCGCTGGCATGCATCGTGACCACCCGGTGCGACACGCGCTTGAGGAGCTCAAGCGGATCCTCGCCGGCGAGGAAGGTGTTGCTCGGGTCGTAATTGACGCCGAAATGCGGGTCGTGAATCGCATCGACGAGCTGACAGAAGACATCCATCTTCTGGGCAAACTCCGGATACTCCCAGAAGTCGTCCTTGTAGTGGTTTTCGATGATCAGCGTGATGCCGCGGTCGGCCGCGTAGGGCAGGCAGGCGGTGATCGACTCGGCGGCCAGCCGCACGCCCTCGTCGATCGTGAGTTCCGGCCGCCGCTGACCCGAGAGCACGCGGCAGTAGGATCCGCCGAGCGCGTGCGTCATGTCGATCCACCGCTTCTGCTTGGCGATCTCGCGGGCCCGGAAGGCCGGATCGGGATGCGTGAAGTCGGGCGAACAGCACATCATCGGGATCGTCATGCCGCGCGACTCCACCTCGCGGCGAAACCGCGGCCAGTTGCCCTCGTCGGCCATCTCGAGGAAGCCGGCATACCATTCGAGCCCATCCACGCCGAGCGGCGCCGCCAGCGCGATCCATTCCGACACCCGCATCGTGCCATCCTTGCAGAGAGCCTGCATGAAGGCCTTGGGAAACGCGGCCAGGCGGGGCTGCGGCAAACGTGGAGAGACGGCTGATGTGGTCATGATCTGGGAGGTGGTGGAACGGTGAGGATATTTTTGGGCGGATTGCGGCCGATGAACGGATGCTGCTCGAGATCGACCACCTGGCCGCTGATCGGGCCGCACTCGTCGGCGAGCCAGTAGACAGCCGCGGCGGCGATCTCCTCGGGCTTGATCAGCCGACCGGCCGGGCAGAACTCCTTGGGCAAAGACGCGGGCCAGTCGTCGGCCAGCCCGTGGCTCCGCTTGCGGAGCATCTCGTTTTCGGTGAGCACCCAGCCGGGGTTGATCTGGTTGACCCGGATGCCCTGCTCACGAAAGAGCACGTCGCCGAGGTTCCGCGTGAGCGTCATCAGCCCGCCCTTGGAGATGCTGTAGGGCAGCAGGTTCGGCTCGCCGCAGTAGGCGTTGACGCTGCCGATGTTGAGCACGCTGCCCCGTGTGGCGGCCAGGTGCGGCAGTGCAGCCTGAATGAGCTGCAGCGGCGCGAGCGTGTTGACGGCGAGCGTGCGGTTGAACGAGGCCGCGTCGGTCGAGCGGATGTCGCCCGTTGTGATAACTGCGGCATTGTTGACGAGGCCGTCGAGCCGGCCGAACGACGTGATCGCCAGCGACACAAGGCCGCCGGGGCAGCCCTCGGTGGTGAGATCCTCGACGTGGCCGACGGCCACGGCCGGCCCCAGCCCAGCTACGGTCTCGGCCACGAGGTCGGCCTCGAGGCCGTGGATCACGACACGGGCTCCCTCGGCCGCACATCGTGTGGCGATCGCCCGCCCGATACCGGTAGCACTGCCTGTCACGAGAACGACCTTGCCCGAGAGTCTCATGCTCGTTGCACCCTTGAGTGGCTGATAGAGGCGACTGCCGTCCGGCGTAAACCCGGGCACGATCATATCGCTGATGGCGCGAGCACGCTCTTCACGACAACGCCGGAGTGCATCTTCTCGAAGGCTTCGTGCCACTTCTCCAAGGGCCAGACGCCGCCGATGATGGGTCGAACGTCGAGGGCGCCGCTGGCCAGCAGCGCGATCACCCGCTCCCAGATCGGCCAGTTGTGGCTGAAGCTGCCTTGAAGGGTGATGTTTTTCTGCACGAGCGGGTCGAGCGAGAAGTTGAGCGGCTGCGGCCCCCAGCCCACCTTGCTGATCCAGCCGGCGGGGCGGACGAGATCGAGCGCGATCTTGAGCGTCGCGCTCGCCCCGGCGGCATCGACCACGCCGTCGCAGCCGAGGCCGTCTCGCTCCAAGGCCCAGGGCTTGGCGTCGCCGATGATCACCTCGCAGCCATACTTTTTCGCAATCGCAAGCCGGCCGGCATCGGCGGGCAGCCCCACGATCGCCACCTCGGCGCCACAGAGCCTCGCCATCGCCGCGCAGAGAATGCCGATCGTGCCGGGCCCGAGCACGACCACGCGGTCGCCCGGCTCGATCCGGGCGTTCTTCACGACGGCCGAGTAGGCCACGCAACAGGGCTCGGTGAGGCAGGCCTGCTCGAACGGCAACTGGTCGGGCACGCGGTGCAGGATCCGCGACGGCACCTTCACGAATCGGGTCATCGCCCCGTTGACGCCGTATCCAAACCCCTTCCGCGTCGGATCGAGGTTGTAGAGGCCGCGGCGGGTCATCGGATTGTCGTGGCTGATGATCGCGGCGGTCTCGCTGACCACGCGGTCGCCCACCTTCCAGGCCTGCACGTTGCCGCCGGCCTCGACGATTGTTCCGCCGAACTCGTGGCCAAGCACGACAGGATAGTTGACCGGCCACGAATGGTCAGCGGTCCACTGGTGGAGATCGCTGCCACAGACGCCGACATTGGCCACTTCCAGCAGGACGTCATCCGGGCCGATTGCCGGCTGTTCGATCTCGCGAATCTCGACGGAGCCCTTCTCAGGGGCAAAGTTGACGACAGCAGCGGTTTTCATGCGGGGGAGTTCACTTTCTGTTCCACTTTCTGTTCATGGACGGCCTTGCAGATCATTCGGAGCGACGCTTCCAGGTCACCATCGGCGGTCTTGAAGGCGTCGGCATCGATCGTCAGCGGGGCGCCGAGCACGACCAGCGGGGCACCGTATCCCGGACAGGCGACCGCCTGCTCGAGCGAGAGACCGCCCACCGCCTGCACCGGCACCTTCACGGCTCGGACCACCTCGCGTAGCTGGTCGAGCGGGCTGGGCATCCTGTGGCCGGCCGCAGCGATGCCACGGCGTTCGTCGTAGCCAATGTGATGGATGACATAGTCGCAGCCGAGATCCTCCAGCCACTTGGCCCCGGCGACCATGTCTGGGCAGACCATGTTGTCGCCCATCACCTTGCAGCCGAAATCAGCGCCGGCCTTCACCACGCACTTGATCGTCTCTTCATGGGCCCTGGCCATCACGACCACATGGGTGGCACCGGCCTTGGCCATCATCTCTGCCTCCAGATAGCCGCCGTCCATCGTCTTGAGATCGGCGACGATCGGCACGTTGGGAAACGCGGCTCGCAGTGCCCGCACACCGTGCAGGCCCTCCGCGAGGATCAGCGGCGTGCCCGCCTCCAGCCAGTCGACGCCGGCACGCAGTGCCAGGGCCGCCGTCTCGAGGGCTTCGTTGATGTCGGTCAGATCGAGCGAAATCTGCACGATTGGTTTCATGCACCGGAGTCTACCGCCCCGCCCCCCAAGGGCTCTATGCACAAAACGACACGGCTCACTCGGTCACGCTGCCCGATACACACGGCCGCAGATCGAGGAAACGCCGACGCCATCACTGGCATCGTGACCGCCGCCTATCACCCCAGCACGTCGGAGAGGACTTCCTCGGCCACGTAGATCGGCAGGTGGGGCTCACACGTGACCGCGACCGCGATCGCGTCGGAGGGGCGGGCGTCGATCTCCACGACTTCGCCGTCTTTCAGCACGCGGATCGTGGCGAAGTAGGTGTGCTCCTTCAGTTCCGAGATCACGATGTCCTGGAACTCGCCGCCAAGCAGTTCGACAGACGCCACCAGCAGGTCGTGCGTGAGCGGCCGTGGCGACTGGTGGTGCTTTACGCGACGGTCGATGCTCGTCGCCTCGAAGAGGCCGATGAGGATCGGAAACGTGCGGTCGCCCTCGACCTCCTTCAGGTAGACCACCTGCTGGTCGTTGATCTCGCTGATGATGATCCGCGAGAGTTCCATCTGGACGCTCATGATTTCGTCTCCGACTGTGCGGGCCCGTGGGGACGCAAGGCTCAAGAATGACGGATCCGACCGCCTGGCTCCAGAGTACCCGAAACCGAATGGCATTTCACGCGACGCCGGCCAACGCAGCGATGCTGAGCAGGCCGCCGCTCTCCTGGCCGGCCGCCACTCGCCGGATCACGGAAACTGCACAGTTACCAACGCCGTGACTGCGGAAAACGCCTGGCCATCCCAGCCGCGAACCGTAAACGCGGGACGCACACCGACGGCACCCACGGGTGGAATCCAGCGGATTTTCTGCCCGGCCAGCAGCCACCGCTGTGCCGGCGGGGCCGCTGCGGCCACCGACACGTTTCTCCAGACGGCACCGTCCCACCGCTGTAACGTGCCGCCGCGGATCGCCTCCACCCGGAACGAGATCGCCGGCGAATCGACATCGACCGCCCCCGAAGTGGTGCGGAGCATGTCGTGTGTGATTTCGAAGGGCGTGTTGCGAACGCCGCCCCCGAAGGCCACGACGGCCGCGATCGTCGGGGGATCGTTGACCGGTGTTACGCGGATCGTGCGGTTTGCAGAGACGGTCGTCACACCGTCGCCTGCCTCGCACAGCAGTGTTCGGTTGGCCGTATCGTTCAGCGGCGCGGTGTAGCGAATGCGGCCAATCGTTGCGAAGTAGGACGACACGGCAGCTGACGTGCCAGTGAATGCACGGGACAGCGGCGTGCCTGAAACTGCAACGCCAGGAGCCGGTGCGGCGCTGAGCACGCCCGCATCGACTGTCAAGCGGACCGTGACCGACGCCGAGTCGACGTCCCTGACGACCGGGACTCCGGCCGGCCAGACGAGGTTCCCGGTGACGTCCTCAGTGACCGTGAAGCCGATCGGAATCCGCAGTTCGGGAGCATCATTCACGGCGAGGATCGTCACCGGCACCCGCACGGTGCTCGACAACCGCTGCGTGACCGGCCCCTCGGCGATCGTCACGACGAGCGTCCGCACACCCGAAGCGTTGGCCGCTGGGGTGTAGGTAATCCGTGCCGGCTCGGCCGTGAAGAAGGCGTTCAGATTCGCCAGCCTGCCGGTAAACGTGCGGGAGGTGGGTGTTCCACCGACCACGACGCCCCCACCGTTGGCCGCGGCGATGCCACCGTTTGCGATTCCCAACGTGACGGTCATCACCGTCGCTGCCGGGGAATCAGCGTCGGAGAATGGCTCGTTCACGAACCGCAGGCCGCCCGGGGTGTCCTCGGTGAAGAAGAAGCCGGTGGTGGGCGCGGTGATCCGTGGGGCCGACCGCGGCTCGACGACGTTGAGCACGTTGATCGTGACGGCCGTTTCGACCGACTTCGCCGGGATGCCCGCGTCGGTGGCCACGATGGTAAATCGGTACGCGTTCTTCGCCTCGAAGTTGGCTGAAGTCTTGAGCCTCACCTCGCCCTTCACGGGATCGACCGTCACGAGCGCGGCGTCGTCCGCCTGGCCTGTCTTGAGCGAGTAGGTGATCGTGTTGCCGGGGGCATCGTCGGCGTCGGTCGCCCTGGCCGTGTAGACGACCGTGGAGGCGTCGGCATTTTCGTTGACCGCGCCTGTGAAGCCGCTGGTGAAGAACGGCGCGAACAAGTTGCTGTCAGCCTTGATCGCGGCGAATCGCAGGGCGCCGCCGACGTTCGGGGTGCGGCTCGCCGCCACCTCGGCGGCGATCGCGCGGGTGGGGTTTTCGTAGCGCAGCGTGTTCACGCCGCCGCCGCCGTCGAGCGTGCCCGGGAACACGACGTCGGGCCCGGTCATCTTGAAGAGGTCGTCCGCGGATCCCCCCACGACCCGCTCGATCGAGGTGCCCGCGTGCGTCGCCCGGTCGCCGTCGGCCGTCGTGGCCGTCACGCTGCCGAGCGTGACGGTCAGCGGCACATTCACGCCGCTGAAATCCATCACGTCGCTGCCGCCGCCGGCGCCCTCGAGCACGCTATCGGTGCCGAAGTCGTCCGTGAAGCCGAAGGTGTCGTTGTCGGCGCCCCCTTCGAGCGTGTCGTTGCCGGTGCCGCCCCGGAGAAGATCGTTCCCCGCGTCGCCGCGGATCGTGTCGGCGTCGGCGTCGCCCTCGAGCTTGTCCGCTGCCGACGAGCCGGTGAGCGTGTCGCCGCCGTTGCGGCCCTCGAACCAGGCGGGATGGGCTCCGCCCGTGAGCGAGTCGCTCTTCGAACCGCCGATCACGTGCCGCAGATCGACGACGCCCGCCACGCCGGTCACGGCCCGTGGCGTCGCGAGGCTGGCGATGGGCGAATAGTCAACCGTCACGGGGCTCGTCCAGAGCGAGTAGTCGAGCGTGTCGAGGTCGGCGAAAGCGCTGCCCGACGTACCGCCGCCGTCGAGTCGGCCGGCGAAGGCCGCACCGTCGGCGATCCGGAACGTATCGGCCGCGAGGCCGCCGCGGACCAGATCGACTCCGGCCGCGGAGACGGCCGTCACCCGGCTCGTGCCGAAGGTGGCGACGATCTGCCCCCCCACGTCGCAGCGGATGCCGCCGGCTGCCGGGGCGAAGAGCAGCCGGTCGAAGCCCTGGTTGAAGATCTCGGCCACCGTGTCGGTCTGGCCGAGATCGAGGAACTCGTAGGTGTCGTCGCCTCTGCGGCCGGCGAGGGTGTTGATGCCGCCGCGGCCGTCGAGCCGGTTGTCGTCGTCGGTCCCGGAGAGGTCGTCGTTGCCTTCGCCACCCGTCGCGTTGTCGAAGCCCTCGATGCCACCGGTGCCGGTCGCGGTGCCGGCTGCGAGGTCGACCGTGACCCCGGCCGCCCACGCTCCCCAGTCGCCGACGGTGTCGGTGTAGCGGATCGAGTCGCTGTCACCTCCGGCCACGAAGCGAGCGGTTGTCGTCATGCCGTTGCGGAGCGTGAGACTGTTGCTTCCGTTGCCAAGGAGCACGTGGTCAACACCGTCGTTGAAGAACCGCACCGTCACGCCGGGATTCGTCGATGTGGCCGTCACTCCCTCGGCAGCATTCCCTACCCGCACGTCGAACCCGGCGGAGCCGAGCGGTGCGAGGTCGAGCGTGTCGGTTCCGGCGTTCGGGAACTCATTGATCCTCGTCGTGCTGCCGACCCCGACCAGAAACCGGTCGTCTCCCTTGCCGCCGGCGAGTTGGTTGTCGACGCCGATGCCAGCATCGAGCAGATCATCACCGTCACCGCCGGTGAGCGTGTCCTTGCCGCCATTCCCGCGCATCACCACGCGGCCGGTGAACACTCCGGCGGAAAACACGTTGTCGCCGGCACCACCGGCGAAGATGCCGACCTCGATCCCCAGCGCCGTGTCGGCCCCGTACGCATTCAGCTGGGCATTGGAGAGCGAGACAAAGAGCAGGTCGTCGGCCGCCGCCAGCGGGGACGTATCGAGGACGAGTGTGTCCATGCCGCCATCGCCCCGGTACGTGTCGGCCGACTGGCCGGTGGGAGCGACCGCAAACTCGCCGCCGAGCGTCACGTCTCGCACGACGATCGTGTCATCACCGAACCCGCCGATCGCAGTCTGGCCCTGTGACCCTCCGCCCGCTCCGACGACGAGCAGGTCGTCGCCGTCGCCACCGTCGAGGGCGTCGGCGTCGGCCTGGCCGAAGAGTTCGTCGTCGCCTCCCATCCCAAGGATCGTGTCTTTCCCGGCACCGCCGTACGCGGCGTCGGCCTGACCGCCGCCGGCGATCGAGTCATCACCGTCGCCGCCGTCGAGCCAGTTGCCGGTGCCGACGGTGCCGTCGGCCCTCGCCCCGCCGCGGCCGCCCTGAATCATGTCGTTGCCGGCGTCGCCGGAGAGCATGTCGCCCTGGAGGCCGCCGTCGATCCGGTCGTCGCCGCCCCGGCCGCGGATCGTATCGCGACCGCCGTAGATGATGATGTCGTCGTCGATAATGAAGGAGCCGATTTCCGACAGGTGCGTCTGCACGAGGTCGAACGTCACGTCGCGGGCGTCGTCGCCGATGAGCAGGTCGGCCGAGGCGTCGCAGCCGCCGTCGATGAAGTCGTCGCCGTCGAGCAGGATCGCCTGCCGCTCCTCGTTGCCGAAGCCGACGGTCACCACCTGGCGGCCGGTGATCGTAATCCGGAAGTCAGTGCGGGTGGTGTCGGGCACGACATCGTACGGCACCACGGCGAGGCCGCCGTAGACGACGTCCGCGGGCTGCGGGGCGCCGGCCCCTCGCGCGAAGATCCGGCCCGGCGCTGCGAAGGCCACCTCCCCACCGTTGCCAAGGGAGTTGGCCGTGAATACGCCGCCGAGGCTACCGAGGGCGAAGACCCCGCCGGCCGCTGTCCGCTCGAGCCCCGTCAGGTATTCCAATAGCCCCTCCTTAATATCATCCTGATCCTGGCCCGGCTGGGCGATGTCGGCATGCCGGGTCGCCGTGAGCGTGAGCGCCGCCGACACCACGGTCGTGTCCACCTGAAAGATCGCCTGCTGGCGGGCCGGGCTGAGGCCTTCAGAGACCGGCGTCAAATCGGGGGGGCTGCCCACGAAGCCGACGAAATACACCTCCTGCGGCGAGCGGACCGCGAGGTCACCGACGGCATAGACCGGCTGCGGCTCGTCTCCGACGGTCGTCTGCAGACGGCCAAGCTGCCGCCAGAGGTTGATGTCTGGCGTGTAGGTGACGAGCGCCCCACCGTCCGTGACGCCGATCAGCCGGGCGGCGTCGAGGACGTCGAGCGCGACCAGCGTGCCGAAGTCGCAGGGCCCGAGGTTGGTGAGCCCGCCCGAGGAGACGTCGTACCGCCACAGGCCCGAGGCCCCGCCAGCAGTCGCCGTACCGGCGATGTACGCGGTCGAGCGGTCGAACATGGCGAGGTCGCGGGCGACGAACTCCGTGAACGATCTGACCGCGGTGGCCGCGAACGGGCCGATGCCAACCTCCCACAGGGTCGACTGTCCGGCATCCGTGCCGCCGGCAGCGCGGTTCGTCACCGCGAAGAGGGATTCGGGCTTCGACACGCCTCCGCCAGTCACCTGGACAAACTTCCTGGTGGGCGTCTGCCGCACGATGTAGCTGCCGGAAGGAAGGCCGGCGAACTGGAATGAGGCGTCCTGCCGGCTCGACGTGGTCGTGGCGACGAGAGTCTCGCTGCCGTTTTCCTCGCGATAGAGGCTGATCGTCTGGTCCGCGATGCCCGGCTCGCCCCGCCCCTGGACAAGATCGGGAAGGAACCCAGTGTCCTGAGCGGCGGGATCGTGCAGCCAGACGCTGCCCATGATGGTGCCGAGTTGGAGTTGCACGAACCCGCCGCCGAGCGGGCCGACCGCCGGCTGCGACAAGGTCGCCCCGGCCGCGGCGAAGTCGCCGAACGAAGCGAGCGCGAGCACCTGTCGCCGGACAGAATCGCCCTGAAACACGACCAGGAAGTCACGGCCTGCCGCGTCCAGGCCGTCGAACAGGTTGACGGTGCCCGGGGGGTGGACGACCGCCACGTTCTGCAACGGCGCTGTGTCCAGACGAACCGTGTAGGACGCGGCGGGCAGGCCGTCGAATCGATAGCGGCCCTGCGCGTCGGTGATCGTGCCGGGCTCCCCGAGATCTCTGACGCCGTTGGCGATCACGTCGAGAAACACCGTGAGCCCGGAAAGCGGCTCCCGCGGCTGACCCTTTGGCTCCCCGAGAACGGTGCCGCGAATCGTGCCCGTTAGCCGCTCGGCGACCGTGAAATCGCGGTCATCCACGACCTCGCTGCTCTCCAAGCCGACCTCGCGGACGGCCGGGAACACCTTCCGTCGTCCCGGATCGACCGCGAGACGGACGGAGTAGTCGCCAGGGAAAAGGTAATCGAACGAGTACCGCCCCTGGGCATTCGTCCGGTCCGTCTTCTCGCCTACGTCGAAGGTGCCGGAGTCGTTGGCGTCGATGTACACCGAGGCGTTGGCGAGCGGGGTCGGCTCGCCCTGCGGCTGCTCCTGCCGCACGATTCCGCCGATCCGCCCCGGCCGGAAGAAGCCCGCCGGGAGGATCACGTGGGGATGCTCGGCGTCGAGCGTGACGTCGGCCGTGAACGTGGGCCCGTCGTTCCGCCGCCAGAAGTCGGCATCGCCGGTCACGGACACGCGGTAGGTGCCGGCCGGGAGGCCGTCGTCGCCCGGCACGCGAACGCTGCCCACGGGGGAAACCACGTCCGGCACGTAGACCTTCTCCACGCCGGGCCCGACGAGATGCTCGATCGTGACCACCCACGGGAGATCGCCGACCCGCAGGACGGCATCCGAATCGACCGTGCCGGACGGATCGGCCTCGGTGCCGTCGCCGTCGCGGTCCTCGAAGATCCGCACGTCGATCGTGAACGGCGCGTCGGGATAGACCTCGGGATGGAAGAAGACGTCGGGCTCGCAGGGCGACGCCTGCGGATCCTGCGTCGGCCGCGTGCGGAAGCCGCCGTGCAGCGCGGGCACCACCGGCCGGCCGGGCTCGGCATTGGCCACCGAAGCGGCCTCGGACCGTTCCACCGCTCTCTCAAACGGACGGATGAACGCGTCGTAGCCGGCGGCGGTGGTGCCGCCCCAGACCACGTCGCGGCCGAGGCCGGCATAGATCTCGTCGTCGCCGGGCCCCCCCTCGATCCAGTTGTTGCCGGGTCCGCCCTCGATGACGTCGTCGCCGTGACCGCCGAAGATCAAGGAGTTGCCCCCCATCGACACGATCCAGTCGCTGCCCGGGCCGCCGGCGAGCAGATCGGAGCCCGTGCCCCCCTTGATCTCGTCGGCCTCGAAGCCGCCGCCGATGCGGTCGGCACCCTTCGTGCCCACGAGCAGGTCGTCCCCGGGCCCGCCTTCGAGCCACGAGGCGAAGGAGTAGGATGTCGTCGAACCGGCCAGTGCCCGGCTCCAAGTGCCGGCCGACGAGGAATAGGCCGGCAGGCCGGATTCCGGCGTGAATGATTGCGCGGTGAGCACGGCCGCGAAGTCGCGCAGCGTGTCGCCCGGTGCCTCGACGCCGATCTCTTGGCTGAATGCATACAGGAAGTCGCGGTCGGCGCCCCCCCAGAGGAAATTGGCTCCAGTGCCGCCCTCGATCAGGTCGGAGTTGCCTGCGCCGAGCTGCGAATCGTACGTGCCACCTTCACTGTCGCCCCAGATCACGTCGTTGCCAGCGTCGCCGTAGAGCTGGTCGTTGCCCTGCTGACCGATGATCGTGTCGTCGCCGTTGCCGCCGCGGATCGTGTCGCCCCAGCCGAAGCCGTCGGTGCTCTCCTCGCCCAAGAGCCGGTCGTTCCCGTCGCCCCCGAAGATCGTGTCACTATCGAGGCCGCCGTCGATCGTGTCGGCCCCGGGCTGGCCGGCCACGAATTCGGTATGCTTCGTGTTGAACTCCTGGATGTCACCGATCTCGTCGTCGCCGAGCAGCTGATCTGCCCCCTCGTCGCCGAAGAGGACGTCGTTTCCGCCGTAGCCCACGAGCAGGTCGCCATCACCGCCGCCGTGCAGTTCGTCGATGCCGCCGCGGCCCTTGAGCGTGTCGCGGCCCCAGTCGCCGAAGAGAAAGTTCCTGCCCGAGCCGCCGGTGATTCGGTCGTTTCCGTCGCCGCCGTGGCCGACGACCGGTTTCGTGATCGCGGGGTCGATCGTGATGACGTCGTTGCCGGCCCGGCCGTCGAACCAGATGAAGTCGAAGTCCTTCTCGTTGAATTCCACCGACTCGATGCCGCGGCCCCGGACGACGACAAAATAGTTGCCGGCGGTGTCGCGTTTCGGCTGCTTCGTGGCCGGGTCGATCGCCCGCACGACTTCAAACTCTTCCGAGTCGTCGACGAAGCCATCCACGCCGGCCCGGGCGCCGAGGTTGAGCGCGAGCACCTTGCCGGTGCGGGATTGTGGCTGCAAGACCCCTTGCCGGTCTCGATCAAAAAGATTCGGGGGCGACAGCTCCCCATCTGATAGTTGCACATCGACGAAATCCACCACGGCCGCCAGTTTCGGCGGACTGTCGGGGCAGGTCTTCGCCGCCCAGTCGAGGAGCCGGATGTCGAGCAGGTCCATGCCGGCGCTAAAGAGCGTGACGAAGCCGAAGGGGGTGCTGAATCCGAGCTTCAGGTAGGCGGCGAAGAACGCGTCGAGCGAGCCTTCGAAGTCGAAGATGCACTCCGGACTCTTGTTGAACAGCCGCATGAACTCGTCGAGGTGGACCTTGCCGTCGCCATTGGGGTCGCGGAGATTCGCGCCGATCGTGCCCCGCAGTCCGCCGGCCGCTCCCGCCTTGGCCACGGCCACCTCCAGCTCCGCACCCGCCCCGATCGTGGCGGTCAGCGACACTTCCGGCGCGTCGCGGCCGTTGTGGAGGTCGGCGAGGTAAACGCCGTAGGCGAGCTTATCGGGATTCACCTCGTCGCCGGCGAGCGCCAGCCGGATGCCGCGGGTGTCGTAGCCGACGTCGATCGCGGTGTTGAACTCCACGCTGCCGAAGACCCGGGCGAAGAGCGGTGGGAAGATCGGGAACGACTGCTCGAACCCGAAGCCCACGTTTGTCAGGTCGGGCACGTCCCACGTGACGAGATCGACGTCCTTGCCGAAGAGCAGGCCGAAGGCGGAGGCGAGCGGGTTGTCGAAGATTGGGAAGGCGATCTTGCCATCGTCGAGCTTCTTGAGCTCTGCGAGGGCCCCCACGTTGTCCTGCCCGGATGCGGCATCCTTGCCGAGCTGGAAGGCCGCGGCAGTCACGGGGGCCTTGCCAAGCAGTTGCGCCTTGGCGTCAACGAGCACGGCGAGCGTGCCGAGCGAGAGAACGCCCGACGTCGCGGTCTTTTCGAGCGTCTTGACCACGGTCGTGACGTCTTCGACCGTCTGCAGGAACTTCTCCGCCTTTGCCCCGGCGGCGGCGTCGTAGGCCTTCACGAGCGTGAGGAACGTGACGGCCCCCTGGCCCATTTTCTTCGAAAGGTCGGAGACGACCGGCACCTCGGCGAGCAGGAGGTCCACCATCGGCTTGACAGGCTTCAAAAGCTCGTTGATCTTGCCGAGCATGCCGGCGATCGGGCCCTTGAGCAGGCTGCCGAGATCGACACCGACGTCGGTGATCTCGAAATAGAGGTTGTCGGCGAGGCCGGCGGAAAAGTCTGAGAGCTTCGTGAACTCGACCGGTTCGTACGTAGGCAAACCGCCGCCCGCGGCTACCGCCGCCGCGACCTTCGCGAAGCCCGTATGGAGCGTGGCCGCGAGTCCGGGGAGTTCGGGGAGGCCGTTTGCAACGGTAGGAAACAGATCCGCTTTCAGGTCGAGATCGAGGCCGGCCTTCAGACTGCCCTTGAAGTCGGCCGCCACGAGGGCGGCCGGGATCTGCGTGAGCGAGAGCGACCGGCCGATGCCGCCGGCGGTGCCCGAATCGAGGTCGGCGGCGAGCGTGGCCTCAAGTTCTGGAGCGCTCCGCACGTCGGTCGCCGTGAGCTTGACGGGACCGAGGCCGATGCCGAAAGCCGCGTCATCGAGTTTCAGGCTGGCCGACACCGTCACTTCGTCCGCCTTGTTCGCGGCCGTGCCCAGCGTCTGGATGAAGAAGCCCTCGAGCCGGCTGAAGCCCAGGCCGATGTCGAGCGTGAAGTCGAGGTCGAGCGTGGCCGCACCGCCGAGGGTGATACCGAGGCCATCGAGGCCGACGTCGAGTTCGCGCTCGCCGATCGCGATCTGCCGCGAGCCCCGCATCGTGATCGGGAGGATCACGCGGTCACGGAGTCCCAGCTTTCCCCAGTCAACCGGCAGGTCGGTGCCGGTCTTCGTGCCAACGCCGGGAACCTCGACCACGACACCGCGCACGCCAGCCGGTGGATCGGCGATCAAGACGGTCGGAGTGTTGTTTGTCGGTAGCTTCACGACATAGCCACCACCGACCGGATCCTTCACATACTCCTTCTTTTCCTGGGGAACCGACTGATTTAGGCTGCCGGGGCTGCCGAAATCTAGACCCTCGATAAATGCGCAGACATCTTCGAAAAACGTCACCTTTGAAAAATCGATCCCGCCCACCAGCGGCAGCTGGGCGAGCTTCTTCGCCAGGAAGTCGTTCGTGACGTCGGTCATGAACCCGCAGATCAGTTCCTTCCAGAGGTCGGGGTCGAAGGCGACGTTTGTGAAGAGAGCGTCAAGGTTGATGTCGTGGGGAACGAAGTCGGCCGACACGTCGAACGTTGCGGAGCCGGCGGCGGGTTTGGCGAACGTGGCCTCGAGGCTGGCCGTGCCGAGCGGACCGTCCGCCACCACCGATGCCGCGAAGAGCGGCAGCACCGCCTCGAAGTAGGCGTGGCCCGAGGTCGTGCCGTCGGCGGCGAGCGAGAACGTGGCCGGAGTGCCGGCGGGCGAATTCGGCGCGGCCGTGAGTCGGATCGTGGCCGGCGTCTGGGCGGTGCCGATGGAGATGTCGGCCAGGCCGCCGAGCGCCGCGGTGAGCGTGAAGCCGGTCTGGTTAACGCTCTCGATCGACGCGGTAAGGTCGGCCTGCGTCGCCGCCGCCACGAGGATCGGGGAGTGCGTCGTGAAGTCCCACCCGATCTGGGTCGCGAACGTACCGCCGAACGCGTATTGAAGCTGGCCTGTGCCGGTGATCTCGAAGGGCAGCGTCGTGCCGCCGACCGTGATGTCGAGCGCGGAGAAATCAAACGACCGCTTCACGCCCGCAAAGGCGATCTCGATGTCGAAGAGGATCTGGCCGGTCGGACCGGCGATGCCGCCTCCCTGGCCTTCGTCCGGGTCCCCGCGATGCGGCGTCACCTTCACCTTCGGGACGCCCGGCTGGTTCTCCCCGCCGCCGCCCCCGGTGCCGCCGCCGCCCGTGTCGCCGCCATCCCCGCCGCCGCCGCCGCCCGTGTCGTCATCTTGGCCACGACGGAGTCCGCAGGCGATCGCATCGGCCAGCCGGCCGGCGAACGTGTCGAGGCTGAACTTCAGGCCGTCGACAACCGTGGGAATCGCCGACAGGGACGCCCGCAGGTCGTTGAAGTTTTCCGGCAGGCCGGCCATCTCGGCGGTCGCCGCGCGGGTGAGATTGCGGACTCGCTGGAGCAGCCCGAGATCGGCGGCCGGATCGCCCGGCGGATGGTTCTGGATCTCGACGAGCAGCGCCTGCAGCTCCCACGACAGCGATTGGAGCCGCATGCCGGCCGCCTGAACGGCTGCGCTTCCCTGCGAGAAGGTCTGCTGGGCCGCCATGGACTTCGCTAGAAAATCCGTCGCGAGAGCGCCGAACGAGCCGGCCGGCCAGGTAACCGTGCCCGTGGCGGCGTTGATGTCTGGCACGCCGAGCGTCTTGACGTCGAAGCCGTCGAGACATTCGAGGGCGTTGGCAAATGGGAAAAGTTCGCCGAACGAGCGGTCGATGCCCGGCAGTTTCAGGTTCCAGAAGTCGATCTTGCCGAGCTTGTCGAGGAACGCCTCGAAGATCCGGTCGAGATCGGCGAGCGACACGTTGCCGATGCCGGTCGCCAGCTCTGCGAGCTTCTCGCTCGGCTGCACGTCGAACGACCAGGTCGAGCCGGCGGCCGAATCGGCCAGATACAGGTAGGGCACCGTCCTCGTCGCCGACTTGACAGCGGCCAGATTTTCGAGCGGGGCCGACTGGTAGGCCGCGAGGTCGATGCCCAGCTCGCCGACCAGCGCGGCCGGCGCATCGAGCTGCAGCACGCCGGCGTGGGACGAGGGCGTAACGGAGAGGCTCACCGCACCAGCGCCGGCGGTTTCCAATTCCTCGAGCGTGATCCGGCCGTCCCCCGCCGCCACGGCTGTGCCGAGCGACGGCACCACGGCCACCGTGCTGCGGATCGCCGCCGCCCCCGGTGCCAGCGGATGGGTGCCGACTGTGAGCGTGCCGAGCGACACGGCGGCCCGTACGTCCACGTCGAGCTTGATCGCCACCGTGCCCTCAGCCTGCGGCTTGAAATAGAGCCGGTCCCGCAGGGCCGAGAGCTCGAGCGAGACGCCCTCGAGCGTGTCGCCAGCCGTGGGCGCAGCCGCGAGCCCGAAGGCGAGGGCCGCCAGCGAGAGCCGCGTGGTCGTGAGCGGCTCACCGCCTGTCACCTTCGATGGCGTGATCGTCTGCTCCTCGCCGAGGACGACCTTGAAGAGATTCGGACCCGCCGTCTTGTCGGTGAACCGCAGCCTGCCGTCCACGAGATCGACGGCGAGCGAGGCCGGTGCCACGCCATTCAGGAAGTCGCGGACATCACGCATCGTGGCGCCGTTCTGCCGCCAGGCGGGCAGCACGCCGTCGAGATTCACGTCCACCCGCGTGCCGTTCCGTAGGCCGAAGGAGAATTCCGCCCCTCCCGCCAGAAGGTCGGGCAGGTCGAGGTCCCGGAGCGCATCGGCGAAGGAGGTATCGAGCGTGACGCGACGGTCGGGCAGGCCGGCGGCGTCGCGCTTCGTCACGCCGCCGACGAGCGCGAGCGTGGTGGCATCGACATGGACCGTCGCGGTGCCGCGGCCGGTGACGTCGATCGGCACGACCGCCGGCAACGCCGACCGCAGCGAGCCGGCGTCGAAGACGAGCGGCAGGCCGGCGTCGGGCGTCTTGTATTCAAGCGGCACGCGGAACTGCAATCCCTGCGTGGCCATGCTCCACTTCATGTCGAACGTGGACCGGTCACGGGGCTGGCCGGCCGCGCCGAAGAACTCCGCCAATTCGTCGAGGAGATCGTCGGCCGTCTCGAATCGGAAATCGCCCTCCGGCGTCCGCATGCTGGCGACGAAATCGGAAACCCTGCCGCCGATCTCGGCGATCTCCCCGACCGACTTACCGACGAGCGGCACATCGAGCCGCTCGAAGAGCGTTGGCGCCACCCGTTCGAGCTCCACAAGGAACGCTCCGAGGTCGTTGGCCGACACGCCGCCGAAGGGGGCGAGGCCAAACTCACCAGGGGCGGTGAAAGCGCCCCCTTCGCCGGGCGAGAGGGAGCCCGGCTGCCAGGACACACCCGCACCGGGATCGGTGTGTTTCAGGAGTGTGAGCGTGAGCGGCGCGACGTCGGTCGCCGCGTGAAAAAACCCGGTGGCGCCGATCCCGACCCGCATCTCGGTGCCCGTTTCGGCGAAGCCGCCGATACCGAGCGTGAACGGGATCGAGACCTGGAAGTGGCTGTCGATCGCGGGAATAACAGTGAACGACTCACGCGCCGGCACGCCGAGTATTTCGCCGAGCCGCTTGGGGCCGCCCGCCAAATCAATGGCGGCGGCCACGTCGAAGTCGACGTCGACATCGGCCGGACCGAGCCGGACGCTGCCGAACGAGGCGTCGAGGTCAGCCAGCGCGGCTGCGCCCGAGTGCGTCGCGCGGGCGAAGACCCGCAGTGTGCCGACGTCGATCCGCACTGCCTGCTCGGCCGTGAGGTCGGCAGCGAGATCGATCCCAAACGACACGCGTCCGGCATAGCCGGCCGTCACGTCGACCTCGAGCGGCTCGAGCCGCAGGCCCCGGTCGTAGAGCGTCTGCTGGCCCGGGATCGCCGACGGCCGCTGGCCCACGTCGAGCGTGAAGTCAACCAGCTGCCGGCTGCCGGCGAGGTCGACATCGAACCAGAGCGTGCCGTCGCCGGGCTCGCGGATCGCGACAGACCCGGTCGGCGCGAGCCTGTCGATGGCGGCCTGCACCATCGCGGGCGTGATCGCCCCCTGGACGCTGCGGAGGTCCGCTGCCAGCGGCTCGGCGACATGGCGGCGAAGCTCGTCGCCCACCGACAGGATCGTGCCGATCGGCTGCGCGATGCCCACGGCCTGTTCGGCCAGCGCACCCGAGAGCTGCATCGCCGAGACCTGCTCTGTAAAGACCTCGACGCCTCGCAGAAGCGCCGCCGTTTGGGCGACGGTGAGATCGGCTGTAAGGACCTGGCGGGGCTCGAGGCCCTCCAGACCGAATCGCCACTGCGAGGCCCGCTTCTCAAACCTCGCGCAGCGGCCCCTGCGCCACACACGCCGATCTTGCGTCAGTCTCGCGCCCATGCAACCTCCCCGTGGTCGGCTCGCCTCCGAGCCAATCGGATACGCGGAAAGTATCGGCTCAACCTCCACGACCGTCAATTATTGGGCTACTAGACACCCACGGAGGGGGGTTTTTCGTCGCCTGCCCGTTTCGTCCCTCCACCCGACGACGGCCCTCACCACGTCCGGCCCATACAGCGGGACGTTCACGATCTCCATGGCCGACCAGCAGGACCTGTCGAGTGCCGCGGCAACCAACACGCTCACGGTCACCGCCCACGTGATCGTCGTGCCGGAGCCTTCGGCCGTCGCGCTTGCTGCCTGCGGACTCGCCGTTGGCGGCTACGCGCTGCGCCGCCGGAAGATGACGAAATCGGCAGGGCGCTGCAGTACTGTGAGGCTGTCCGCGGACACTCACGCTGCGCGATAAAGACAGATGCCAACGCGGTTGATGTGCCCCCGCAACGGCTGGTGTCGGATGCGGGCGAGGGGCTGGACGTCGAAGCGGTAGGGCAGCGGAAGATCATCCAGTTCGCCAGCGATCGCCTCCGCCTGCAACGGTGTGATATCGCCCCCGATGGCGAGATCGACGTCCGAATGATCGTGCGATGTTCCCTTGGCACGCGACCCGAACAGCACGACAGACGCAACCTCCGGATGGTGGCGAAACACATTAAAAGGGAAAGTCGCCGTAACGGAGAACTCGTGACGCGACCCTGCGGCTCCGACTCCATCCGCTCGTCGTGGTGACGCTGGCTTCTGGAGCACGGCACACAGCCAGGGGGCGAACACGCCTAGCCGCGGTTACTGTGGAAGATCACCCTTCCGAGGCGACGCCTTTTCAACATCGTCCAGCCGCACATCGCCACGCCGATGCCGGCGAAGACAATGGTCGAGGGCTCGGGCACCACGACGAGTTGGCCGGTATCTCTGTAGAACACCAACTGTTGGCCGTTGACCGCAGATGCGTCGGTCCAGAAGTCCCCATTCTCGGCTGCGTGAAAGGTCAAGCCATAGTATGGACTGGCTGGATCGACGTTCTCGAGGAGAACGCTGCTAAACGACGTCGTGCCAGTGACGACACCCTGGAAAAGCTGCCACCCAGCGCCCGTGACGAACGTCTCAGCGCCACTTCCCGTGAAATCGATATCGAGCGTGCCGCCAAAACTGAGCGGGCCGGTCATTGAACCGCCGCCGTCTGTGGCCTGAATCAACGAACTTACAAGCGCGTCCAAGCCGGGGTCATAGCCGACGTACTGCTTAATTGTACCGCCCGACTGGGCGTAGCCGTTGGTGCCGTTGGTCACCAGCAAGCCACCAACGCCCATGAGATCGATGGTGCCGCTGGACATGGTCACTTGATCCCATGTCGTCTGACCGGGAGTAGCGTTTAACTTGGTGTTGTTATAGACACCCGTGCTGGCGACGCTCAAAGCGCTCAATGAGGTATCGAAGCCCCCGCCTCCCAACCCGTCGAGCGTCGAGAGGGTGCCAGACGACACGGCGAAGTTGACGAGACTGGAGGGACCACCACCAGTAATGGAGAGATTGCCGCCTGACACCGTTAACGTCGAGGCGGTCCCACCGTTTTGATTCAACGTACTGATCTCCACATCGGTCGACGTTATGAGGTTGTAGCCGTTGAGATCAACAGCGCTGAACGCCATGGCCGATCCGACGCCGCTGCCCGACCAGGTCTGGTCGGCAGAAAGAACAGCACCAGGGCTAAACACGACAATCTTGCCCGAGACGTTCTGGATGCCCTGGCTTCCCACCGTGATCGCATTGGTGCTGAAGCGGTAACCAAAGGCGTTCCCGGTGGTGATCGACGTCAACCCGATACCGCCAACCTGCGTGTTCGGCTGGACAGAAATGCTGAACCCATTGAGCAGGGTGGAGCCGAACCACCCGACGTCAGACGCCGTCGGAACGAGGTTAATCCTCCAGTTGCTCGCGAATGACGTGCCCCACTTTCCGCGGTCGCCCGAGCCAACCGAGTATCCGCTGTTTGTCCATGTGCGATTGGCCGCAAACACAGATGACGAAACACACAACACGAGACCAACCGCCACGAGGCCGGTGGCGATCGTGCGGGCACTAGAGCATCTGAGACGCATGCGAAAGTTTGTTTCTGACAATGACAAAAAGGGGGGTTCAACCGGGTAGGCTAACCCCGTGATCGAACAATAAACAGCCATCTCGACGCTCTCATAAGCGAGAAAAGCGACGAAACGGGCACGGATCGCACGAAACGGCCAGCTGAGGAGCCAGAAAAGAGCAACGCAAACCACCTCCCGCGATGGGGCGCGGCTACCCAGAGACGACGCGGAATCGCCGCCGTCGCGGCATTCACTCCGGCCGAAACGGCCGGCCAGCCTGAAACAGGTCGCGATGCCCGCGGATCTCGTTGGCAAGTGGCTCGTCTGCCTGCTCCATGGCCAACGCGAGCGCCCGGTCGGCCACCTCGACGGCCGCCGCGTAGTCGCCGCCGCCAGCCAATGCCGTCGCCAGCGTGTCGAGGATGACAGGATCTGCGTCTTTGGTCAGCGCACATGCCCGACGGGCCAGCCGCACCGCCTCCACGGCATCGGAAGCGGCGTCACCCGCTGCGCCCGGCCGGCTCGCCAACAGGTATGCGAGCGAGTTGAGTGCCTCGGGGTCCTCGCCGTCGATGGCCAACGCCTCGCGGTATCGCGCCATCGCCTCCGGGTGACGGCCGAGGTGTTGTAGGGCCAAGCCCCAATCCAGACGGATCGTGCCATCGCGGGGCCGCTTGGCCGCCGCGCGTGAGAAGAATGCCTCGGCCCGCTGGAGGTCGCCGGCGAGCGCGGCCGCTTTTCCCGCCGCCTGGAAGAGAACGTCGCCCCCGTTCTGGTCGATAGCGACTTGGTAGGCGTTGACCGCCTCGTCGTAGCGTTTCTCACCGACCAGAATCACGCCGAGATCGATCCAGGCCGGCGTGGCGTGAGGGTAGAGTTCGATGGCACGCTTCGACTCCGCCATTGCCGCGAGAGGCTGCCCCTCGTCGGCAAGCGCCCGTGACAGTCCCACGTGGGCAGCCCAGACGTCGGCCACGGCGAGGTTCTGCGTCCAGACACCCTTCGACGTGCGGTGCACGGCGGCATGGCGGAAGGTGAGGGCGCCCAAAACCACTACGGTAGCCGCCAAGGCAACCGACGCCACCGCTCGACCGGCCCCGACCGGCAGCCACCGTTGCCCGGCCTCCACCACCGTCGCCACGACCAGGGCCACCGGGGCCACCAGCGCGCCATACTGCCAGTGATCCGCCACGAAGGCATGTGACTGCATGAAGGCTGCCGGCAGGAAGCCGAGGATCGGAAGCAGCGCGAGAACAAACACTGTCGCCGCACACAGTCCGGCCCGCGCCCAGGCCTGCGACCGGAACCACCATAGCCCGACCATCGCCCCCAGCACCGAGAGCGTCGGCAGATAGGAAATGGCACGCGAGGTCTCCAGCGGCCAGACTCCATACACCATCGCCAGCCCCGTCGGGCAGAGGGCCTTCCAGAGGTAGAAGCCCACCGCGTGCCCCGCAAGCACGCCGCCGCGTGGAATCGAGGCCGCCAGAACCGCGCCGGCACTGGGGCCGGCCGCGCTCGTCGGCGTCATCTGATACCAGAGCGTGACCACGCCGAGCACGAACGACGCCACGACAAACGGCAGCGTCCGGACCAGCTCCGCGCGTGACACCCGCCCGTGCCGCCACCACGACAACACCGGCAGGATCAGCGGCAGCGTTACCAGCGACGTCTTCGCCAGCAACGCCACCACGAACCATAACAGCGACCACTGATACGAGCGTCGCTTCCCGGTATCTTCGTAATTCATCCAGCCGAGCACCGACAGGCATCCGAAGAACATCGACAGCGTGTTCTTCCGCTCCGCAACCCAGGCCACCGATGTCACCGTCACCGGATGCACGCCCCACGCGGCCGCCGCCAACCAGGCCCCGGGGATTCCCAGTCTGGCGAGGATCCGCCACACCAGCACGACGTTCGCCCCATGCAAAGCGATGTTCACGGCGTGGTAGCCGGGAGCCCACTCACCCCACAGTCGGTACTCCGTCCAGAAGGCGGTCGACGTCACCGGAAAGTAGTCGGGGGAGGTGTTGTTGAACCAGATCCGCCACAACCCGCCCGCTTCCGTGACGAGGGGATTGGCCGTGATCAAGCCGTCGTCGTCCCAGAGCCAGCCGCCTGCGAAGGCCGGCAGATACGCGAACACCACCAGCCCCACCAGCGCTGCGGCCAGGAGCCTGTCATCGCGCAAGAATGAAAAGGGCGGCCCGTCGGCTTCTGCGATCGCCATACCGGTCTCCACATTCTACGGCTGCGTTGCGCACGGCAGACGAATCCACTGCGACTGGCGGAAACGCCATTCGCCAGATGAGGTTTCACCCGCGGGATTTTAGTTCCGCGAGCGTGGCGACGCCCTTGGCGAGCTTCGCCTCCAGTTCGGCCAGCTGCTCCCGCTCCTTCGCCACCACCGCCGGCGGAGCCTTGGCCGCGAACTTCTCGTCGGCGAGCTTCGCCTGCTTGGCCGCGATGAAGCCGGCGGTCTTATCGTTTTCCTTGGTGAGCCGCGTGATCTCGGCCCCCACGTCGATCAGGTCGGCCAGATCGACGAACAGGTCGCAGCCCATCGCAGAGGCGGTTGCCGCCCCTGGTGCCCCGGCCGCTTCGGGGCCGGCCGCCGTGATCTCCACCGTCGCCATCGACTCGATCGCCGCGTGCATCGGCTGGAGCAGGTCGGACGTCTCCCTCGGCCCACGGATCGCTACCTTCACCTTCGTCCGCGGCGGCACGTTCTGCCGCGACCGGATCTCGCGGATTGCCGCGACCACTCCCAAGAACGTGCCAAACTGCTTCTCCGTGCGGTCGTCGATCCACTCGGCCGGCGGCTCGGGCCAGCGGGCCACCATGATCGACGGCGCGAGGTCGCCCGCATCCCACGGCATCCGCCGCCGGCTCGCCGCCTCGCGGAGGTGCTGCCAGATCTCCTCCGTAACGAACGGCATGATCGGATGGAGCAGCCGGAGGATTGTGTCGAGGCCCAGCAACAGCATCGACTGCGCTTGCGTTCGCAGGGCCGGATCAGCCAGCCGCGACTTGCAGAGTTCGAGATAGGCACTGCAGAACTCGTCCCAGGCAAACGCATAGAGGATCCGCGCGGCCTCGGCAAACTTGTATTCGTCGATCGCTTTCGTTGCATCGCGGGTCACGCTGGCCAGCCGGCTCGCCAGCCAACGGTCCTCCAGACCGGCAAAGCTGCCGCACCCGCCCGACAGTTCCTGACCCTGGAAGTCTTCCAGGTTCATGAGCACAAAGCGGGTGGCGTTCCAGAGTTTGTTCGAGAAATTCCGGCCCGACTCAAACCGCTCACTGAGCGCCGGGCCGCGGGGCAGGGCGAGATCGGCCGGGCTGCTCGCCCACTGCGTGCGGAACGCCGCCTTGCACTTCGGGCACTCGATCCGTGGCAGCATCCGGTTCTGCACCGTCTGCTCGATCCGCGCCGAGCAGCCCGGGCACTGAAACTCCACCGGCATCCGCACGTCCTGCGTCTCGGTCGCCATGCTCACCATCCCAAACCGCAAAGCATCGGCACCGAGGGCCTCGATCACGTCGAGCGGATCGACGCCGTTGCCCTTGCTCTTGCTCATCGTCTCGCCGTAGCGGTCGAGGATCTTGGGATGGATCGCGACATCTGTGAAGGGAATCTTCCCTGTATCAAAGAGCCCCATGATCACCATCCGCGCGACCCAGAGCGTGATGATGTCACGGCTGGTGACGAGCGTCGTCGTGGGATAGAAGCAGTCGAGCTCCGCCGTCTGTGCGGGCCAGCCGAGCGTGGAGTGCGGCCAGAGCGCCGAGGAGAACCAGGTGTCGAGCGTGTCGGGATCGCGGACGAGCGGTTTTCCCGCCACGGAGTCGGCGCCGAGCGACTCGTCCGACGAGCAGACATGCCAGCCGTTGCCGCCGTCGGTCTTCCACGACACGGTCGGCCGGCCAGCGAACGCCTTCTGCAGATCGGCCTCCGCCACGCCCTCGACGTGCCAGATCGGGATCCGGTGGCCCCACCAGAGCTGCCGGCTCACCGGCCAGTCGCGTTTCTCGCCGAGCCAGTCGAGATAGCTCTTGGCGTAGCGTTCGGGCACGATACGGATTTTCCCATGCGTGACGGCGTCGAGCGCGGGCTGCGCGATCTCGTTCATGCGGATGAACCACTGATCGGCCAGGAAGGGCTCGATCGGCGTCTTCGACCGGTCGGAGTGGGCGAGGTCGATGACCCGATCCTCCACCTGCACGAGCTGGCCGGCCGCCTCGAGATCGGCCACCACCCGCGTGCGGGCCTTCATCATCGCGAGGCCGGTGTAGGGGCCCGCCTCGGCGTTGAGCGTGCCGTCGGGCTTCAAGATGTTGATCATCGGCAGCTTTTGCCGCAGGCCGACCTCGTAGTCGTTGGGATCGTGGGCCGGCGTGATCTTCACGCAGCCGGAGCCCATCTCGGGCTTCGCCCATTCATCAGCCACGAGGGGAATCGCCCGGCCGAGCAGCGGGAGCCGCACCTGCCGGCCGGCCTTCGCCATCGCCGCCAGGGTTTCGAGCACGGGCAGCAGGTCGCGACGGCGCACCTCGAGGTCCTCGATCGCCCGGTCGATGTCGGCATGTTCCTTGGCCGACGCGGCGGCACGCTTCTCACGCAGCGACTTCTCCGCCTCGGCGAGCGCCGCGGCCGGCGCCGGATGCACGGCCACGGCCGTGTCGCCAAGCAGCGTCTCGGGCCGCGTGGTGGCCACCGTCACGCTCGTCGGCTCACCAGGCTTCGCGTCGATGACGTCGTAACGGATGTGCCAGAAGTGGCCCTTCACCTGCTCGTGAAACACCTCGTCGTCGCTGACGGCGGTCTGCAGAAAGGTATCCCAGTTGACGAGTCGTTTGCCGCGGCGGACGAGCCCCTTTTCGAAGAGCCGGAAGAACGCCTCGCGGACGGCCCGGGCGCACTGGTCGTCGAGCGTGAACCGCACCCGATCCCAGTCGCAACTGGCCCCCATGTCGCGAAGCTGCCCGAGGATCCGCTTCTCATACTGTTCCTTCCAGGCCCAGATCCGCTCGACGAGCTTTTCGCGGCCGAGATCATGCCGGGAGAGTTTTTCCTCCTCGAGCAATCGGCGTTCGACGACCGCCTGAGTGGCGATGCCCGCGTGGTCGGTGCCGGGCATCCAAAGCGTGTTGTAGCCCTGCATCCGTCGCGTGCGGACGAGCAGGTCCTGCAGGCTGTTGTTGAGAGCGTGGCCGAGATGGAGGGCGCCGGTGACGTTCGGCGGCGGAATGACGATCGAGAATGTTTTCTTTTCCTGCCCACCGAGATTGACACCCGCGGCCGGCGGCTCGGCGTGCCAGTAGCGGCCGGCGTCCCAGAGGGTGCGGCAGCGGACCTGGGCGGCGGCGTGGTCGTATTGCTTCGGCAGTTCGTGCATGATGTTGCGTGTCTTTGGGGGCCGTGTTGGCGAACCGCAAAATGTAGCGGAAAACCGCCGATTGCCGCCATGGGAAGACGCCTGCACGGCGGAAGCCCCGGCCGGCCGCAACTCCACGGACGATTCGCCGTTGAAAGGCACGTGCGGGCCACTGCCGCGGCTGCGGTCATTGTCGATATCGTGAAGGTTTTCGAGCCACACATCTCAAGGACGCGGACATGCGACGCCTGATGATTCCCTCCGCGCGGGCCGTCGTGCTGGCGGCAAGTTTCCTGTGTGGCCTGTGGTCCTCGGACCATGCCCACGCCCAGCCGGCAGGTCGCGTCCGTAAGCCGGCCATCTCCGACACGATCCGGGCCAACCTCTACGCCGACAACTGGTTCATGCTCTACATCAATGGCGAACTGGTGGCCGTCGATTCGATCGCGTTCATTCCGCACAACGTGATCTCGGTCGACATCCTGCCCTCCTACCCGATGACGATCGCGGTCATGGCCAAGGACAACGCCGACCCGAAGACCGGCATGGAATATGCCAACACGAACATCGGCGACGGCGGCTTCATCCTGAAGTTTGGTGACGGCACCGTTACCGACGGATCCTGGAGGGCCAGGTGTTATTCGCGGGGGCCCATCGACGGCGACACCCACAACCCGCGCGTCGAAGCGACTCCGATTCCCGACGACTGGTATGCGACCGACTTTGACGACAGCGACTGGGGCCGGGCGAAGGAATACAGCGAACGGGATATCGACCCGAAGCAACCGTTCTACGCAGCCGACTTCAAAGGTGCGAAGTTCATCTGGACCGACGACCTGCTGCTCGACAACACGGTGCTCTTCCGCCGCACGATTCCCAAGCCCCCGGATGGCCGCCAGCGGCCCGACTTCACGAACCTGAACAACACCGTGCCCGACGGACCACCAAAGCCGGGCGGCGGACGCGGTCCCGGCAATCGGCCACCGGGAAATCGTCCGCCTGGAGGCCGGCCCCAATGACCACGCGCACGGCGGTCAGGCACATTGTCGTCGTGACGCTCTTGCTCGTCTCGGCGGCGCTCGCCAGCGTCAGCCGACCATCGCTCGGAGCTGACCGGGATCCGCGGCCGAATATCGTCTTCATGCTCGCTGACGATCAGGGCTGGAACGGGCTCTCCGTGCAGATGGCACCCGACGTGCCGGGATCGCGTGGCGAAATCTTTCAGACGCCGAATCTCGAGCAGCTCGCCGCGCAGGGCATGCGGTTTTCAAACGCCTACGCCCCCGCGCCGGTCTGCTCCCCCACCAGGATCAGCATCCAGACCGGCAAGAGCCCGGCGCAGCTGCACTGGACGAAGGCCGCGCCGCCGGAGGAGGGCCACACGCTCCGCGAGCCACGGCTCATCAAGAGCATCTCCGACAGCGAGACGACCATCGGCGAGCTCCTCCGCAAGGCCGGCTACGCCACGGCCCACTACGGCAAGTGGCACATCGGCGGCGGCGGCCCGGGGAAACACGGCTACGACGAACACGACGGCGACACAGGCAACGAAGAGGCGTTTCACTTCACGGATCCCAATCCAGTCGACATCTTCGGTATGGCCGAGCGGGCCGAGTCCTTCATGGAGAAGAACGCCAAGGCTGGCAAACCGTTCTTCATCCAGCTCTCTTGGAACGCGCTGCACGCCCCGGGCAACGCCCTCAAGGCCACGATGGCCAAGTATGAGCAGCTCGCGGGCGGCGGCAACGACAAGGGCAAGCGGGCCGCGACGGCCGCGATCACCGAAGACCTCGACACCGGCGTGGGCCGCGTGATGGCGGCGATCGACCGGCTGGGCCTCGCGAAGAACACCTACGTAATCTATATGTCCGACAACGGTGCCGGTGGCGGCGGAAAACGCGGGGGCGGCTTGAGCGGTGGCAAGGGCTCCGTCTGGGAAGGGGGCATCCGCGTGCCGCTGATCGTCCGCGGCCCGGGTGTCGCCGCCGATTCGTGGTGCCACGTGCCCGTCGTGGGCTACGACATGCTGCCAACTTTCTGCGAGTGGGCCGGCGTGCCGGCGTCTGCGATCTCGAGAGGAGTCGAGGGGGGCAGCATCGCGACACTGCTGGCGCACGATCTGGCACCAGAGGGCAGGGGTGAGGTGAGGCGGCCACGTGAGGAACTCGTCTTCCACTTTCCGCATTACCAGAGCGACGATGGGCCGCAGTCGGCCATCCGGCTCGGCAACCTGAAGCTGCTGCGTTTCTACGAGGACGATCGCGTCATGCTGTTCGATCTGGCGAAGGACATCGGCGAGCGCGACGACCTTACCCAGCGGATGCCGGCCGAGACGCAGCGGCTGCGGGAGCGGCTGGAGCAATATCTCAGTGCCGTCGACGCCCAGTTGCCGACGCCCAAGCCAGACTTCGACCCGGCCAAGCCGGCACCGACACGCGAGAGGGGCAGGAACAAGGACATGAAACGAAAGAAAAAAGCATGACGCGAGTCCGTTCAACCGTTGCGGTCGCGGGTCTGCTGCTGATCGCTGCCACCTCAGACACGGCCTTGGCCCATCCGTGGCACCGCCATCGGCGTGACGACCACGACGCTGTTCAGCAAAAGGCCCCTCCGGCCGTCGCCTCCCGCTTCCTGCTCACGGCCAAAGCGAAGCCCAAGCGCACGGACGCCACCGACATCGCCAAGGCCTTCGAGCCGTTCGTCGATCTGAAGACGGTCTCCGTCCGCAGCGACGACAGATATTTCTTCGTCGAGAGCAACGGCATCCCCGACCATCCGCTGATGGTGGGCATCCGGACCTGGCAGCAGCAGGTGCCGCTGCCGCAGAAATACACCGGTGATAACGCCTGGCAGATACCCCTGCAGCCAGTCGAGTCGACCTCGCCCGTCACGACAAAAGGAAAATTTCTGCGGGGTGCGATCGCACTGGCGGTCAACGGCGTCCCGATCTTCAATCCGCTCAACAACCGCGGTGAAGACGCCTTCCTGATCGGTGAACTCGACGAGTATGGCGGCCACTGCGGCCGGGCCGACGACTATCACTACCACATCGCACCCGTACACCTCGAGAAGCAGGTCGGCAAGGGGATGCCGATCGCCTACGCCCTCGACGGCTATCCGATCTACGGCTACACGGAGCCTGACGGCTCGGCCGTGAAGGGCCTCGATCGGTTCAACGGCCACGAGGATGCCGACGGCAACTACCACTACCACGCCACGAAGACGTATCCGTATCTGAACGGCGGGTTTCACGGCGAGGTGACGGAGCGGGACGGTCAGGTCGATCCGCAGCCGCGGGCCGAGCCGGTGCGGCCCTCGCTTCAACCGCTCCGCGGCGCGACCATCGTGGGCTACGACTCGCCCACGCCCACCAGCCGCCGGCTCACCTACGAGGTCGACGGCCGCCAGGGTTTTGTCGATTACAAAGTGGGGGGCGATGGCACGCTCGTGTTTGACTACACCGATCCGTCGGGCAAGAAGACCACGGAGACCTACGCTCCCCGCGGCCGCGGGCCGGGCGGACGGGGCAGCCAGGGCGGGCCAGGGCCTCGCGGAGAGGGCGGTCGGGGGCCACGCCGGCCTGGTGACGATCGCCCACCGCCGCCACCCGACCGTGCCGACGATCGGCCCCCACCACCGCCGCAGTCAGGCAGCAATCGGCCCGCCGGACGCGAGCGGGCCGCAGCATCATCCGCGAAAGCGTCGGCAACAGAAGCCCTTACCGTCACGAGTTCAGCCATCGGCGCCGATGGCAACCTGCCTGTGGAGTTCACCTGCGACGGTGCCGGCGCCTCGCCGCCGCTGGAATGGCAGGCTGGCCCTCCCGGCACGAAGTCGTATGCCGTCACCCTCTGGCACGAGGCGCCGGATCGGGTGAAGTCGTACTGGGTCGTCTACGGTATTCCGGGAAATAGCACGCAGTTGGCGAAGAATTCCCGCAACGTCGGCACAACGGGTCTCAACGACAAACGTCGAGCAGAGTACGACCCGATGTGTTCCAAGGGGCCGGGAGCGAAGGAATATCACGTCACCGTCTACGCGCTCTCAGCGACGCCGAAGCTCCGCCCGAATGCCGCCACGCGGGACGCGTTGCTCGATGCGATTAAAGACATCACGCTCGCCGAGGGCACGCTGACCTACACCTACGAGCGCGGGGCGCGGAAATGAAATTCGTCACCGCAATGATGTCTGCGTGCCGTCTGGTCACGCTCATCGCTGCGGTCTGCGGCGGCCCGGCTGTGGCCGCCTCCGCCGACAGGTCGCGGCCGCCGAATGTGATCCTGATCCTCGTGGACGATATGGGCTGGCGGGACGTCGGCTTCGCTGGCAACACGTTCGCAGAGACGCCGCACATCGACTCGCTCGCCAGGAATGGCCTTGTGTTCCGGCAGGCATATGCCGGCGCTCCAAACTGCGCCCCGACGCGTGCCTGCCTGATGTCGGGGCAATACACGCCCCGGCACGGCATCTATACGGTCGTCGATCCCCGCCAGCCGGCCGGTTCGCCGTGGCACAAGCTCATGGCGGCCCGGAGCGAATCGGATCTGGCGACCGATGTCGTCACGATCGCCGAGTCGCTCCGGTCGGGCGGCTATGCGACCGGCTTCTTCGGGATGTGGAACCTGGGCCGCGGGCGATCAGGCCCCGTCACCCCCGGCGGTCAGGGTTTTGACACCGTCGTCTTCCCCGAGACGATTCAGTTCGGCAAAGACGCCTACTTCGACGCCGCGGGCAACTATCTCAGCGATCGTCTGACCGACGAGGTGCTGGCGTTCCTCGAAAAAAACCGCGACCGACCGTTCTTTGCCTACCTGCCCGATCATGCCGTCCATGCCCCCTACGATCCCAAGCCCGACCTGCTGGCGAAGTACGAAAAGAAGGCGGCGGCTGGCAACGACCGCCGCAACAACCCGGCCCACGCGGCCACGGTGGAGGCAGTGGACCAGAACGTCGGCCGCATCATCGCGGCCCTCGAGCGGCTCAAGCTCACCGACGACACGATCGTGATCTTCACCTCCGACAACGGCGGCACGCCGCAGTTCACGGCGCCGCTGCGGGGCAGCAAGGGCGAACTCTACGAAGGGGGCATTCGCGTACCGTTGGTCGTCAGCTGGCCCGGCCTCGCCAAGCCCGGCAGCAGCTGTGACGAACCAGTGTCGAGCGTGGATTTCTATCCTACGCTCCTTGAACTCGCGGGCGTGAATCGCCCCGAGGGCCAGACTCTCGATGGCGTGAGCCTCGTGCCGGCCTTCCGTGGTGCGACGGCGCTCAAGCGGCCCCGCCTGTTCTGGCATTTCCCCTGCTACGTGGGCCGTGCGACCCCGGCGAGCGTCGTGCGCGAGGGAGACTTCAAACTGATCGAGTTCTTCGAAGACGGCGGCCACGTCGAGCTTTACAACCTCCGCGCAGATCCCAACGAGGAGCGGGATCTCGCCGCCAGTCAGCCGGCCAGGGCGAGAGCGTTAACCCAGACGCTTCACGCCTGGCAGCGGGAGACACATGCCGCGATCCCGCGGGACGCCAATCCCGCCTACGACCCGCAGTCTGACCGACCCCGGGGCGGCCAGAGCGGACGTCGCGGACGAAAATGAGGGACGGGGGTGAATAAACCCCGGGGTGGACCTGCCCCGAGGAGTAGAACCGTGGCCGCGAGTTTTTAACTTGTGGAATCGATGGTGGGACACGGACAAGTTAAAAACTTGCCGCCACGGGGGAACAGCACGTACCGTGCCGAACACTACTGGGACGGGAGCGAATTTCCTCCGGGGAAATTCGCTCCCGTCCCTATTTTGCGGCGCGTCCTAGGAAGTGGTGGAACGAGTCGGCGAGCGCGAGCCAGCTCGCCTCAATCACGTTCTCGCTCACGCCGACCGTGCCCCAGACGGCGTCGCCGTCGGTGCTCTCAATCGACACACGAACCTTTGCGGCCGTCCCCTCCTGGGCATTGATCACGCGAACCTTGTAGTCAAGCAGGTGCATCTGCGAGAGGGCAGGGTAGACCTCGGAAAGTGCCTTGCGCAGCGCGGCGTCGAGGGCGTTGACGGGGCCGTCCCCCTCGGCGACCTCGTGTCGCTGTACGCCGTTGACGGCGAGTTTCACCGTCGCCTCCGTCCGCACGTCGTCGCCGGCACGGCTCTCGACCGCCACGTTGTAGGCGAGCTTCTCAAAGGCCGGTTTGAACGTTCCCGCGATCCGGTCGACGAGCAGGTCGAACGACGCGCCGGCCGCCTCGAACTGCCAGCCCTCGTTTTCCAGTCGGCAGACCTCGGCCAGCACGCGGTCGAGCAGGGCACGGTCATTCTTCACGTCGGGCCGACTCACGAGCGCGGCGATGTTGGAACGTCCCGACAGTTCGCTGACGAGAATGCGCCTCGCATTGCCGACCGACTCGGGCGGAATGTGTTCGTACGACTCGGTCGCCTTGGCGACCGCATGGACGTGCATGCCCCCCTTGTGGGCGAAGGCGCTCGTGCCCACGAACGGCTGGCCAGGCCGGTAGCTCATGTTCGCCGTCTCGTAGACAAACCGCGACAACTCCGTGAGGTGGCTCGTGCCGGCAGGGCCCGTGCCACCGCCAAGCACCAAATAGCCCGGCAGCTTGATCGCGAGGTTTGCGACCACCGAGATCAGGTCGGCGTTGCCGCATCGCTCGCCGATGCCGTTGATCGTGCCCTGCACCTGCACGGCGCCGGCAGCGACGGCTGACAATGAATTGGCGATGGCCACGTCGCAGTCGTTGTGGCAGTGGATCGCGACAGGCACGCTCACGCCGGCGGCATGCAGCGAGGCTGCCGCCTCCGCGACCAGCCGCGCGATCTCATCTGGGAGCGTACCGCCGTTGGTGTCGCAGAGCACGATCCGCGTGGCGCCGGCCCGGGCTGCCGCAGCAATCGTCTGGCCAGAGTAGTCGGGGTCGAGCTTCCAGCCATCGAAGAAGTGTTCGGCGTCGTAAAAAACCTCGCGGCCCGACTCCGTGAGGAAGCGGACCGTGTCGAAGATCATGGCGAGGTTTTCCTCGCGCGACACGCCGAGCACCTCGGTGACGTGGAAGGCGGAGGTCTTGCCGACAATGGTGACCACGCTCGTGCCGGCGTCGAGGAGGGCCTTCATGCCCGGGTCCTCGGCGGCCGTCATGCCGCGGCGACGCGTCATGCCGAAGGCGCAGATCCGCGAGTGGCGAAGCTTCAGTTCGCGGGCCCGGGCGAAGTACTGGGCGTCTTTGGGATTCGAGAGCGGATAGCCGCCTTCGATGAAGTCGATGCCGGCCTCGTCGAGCCGCCGAGTGATGGCGAGCTTGTCCTCCAGCGAAAAATTGACGCCCTCGCCCTGCGAGCCGTCGCGGAGTGTCGTGTCGTAGATCTCGATCGTGCGCACTGGTATCGTCCTCTGCTGCAGCCAAACTGCCGGTCACGACGACAGTATAGCCAGCGGGGAGCCGACCCGCCGGGGCTGCGGCCGCGGCCCTGACGCTCAGTCGTCGTCGGAGTCCTCGTCTGCATCGTCGTCGGATTCGTCCTCGTACTCCCCGTCGTCGTCTTCGTAGCCCTCGTCGTCGGCGGATTCAGCGCCCTCGCCGTCTTCGTCGCCTGCTTCTTCCTCGTCTTCTTCGTCCTCGAGGCGGGCGAAGGCCTCATCACGATCGGCAGCCTCCTCGTCGTCTTCCTCGATCTCCTCGAACTGCTCCACGACCTTGGCGTGCGGCTGAATTTTCAGACGCCGGGGGGCCGGGTCCGGAGCGGGGGCCGTCGTGCCGTTTCGCTCGGCCCACTGGTCCATCGTGATCAGCACCTCGCGGGCCTGCGAGCCGGCATACTGGCCGACCACGCCGTCCTCAGCCATGAAGTCGATCAGCCGGGCACCGCGGCCATAGCCCACGCCCAGGGCCCGCTGCAGGAGCGACACGCTGCCGCGGCCCTCGCGGATCACCACCTCGACGGCGGCCTCGTACATCTCATCGCGATCCTTCCCGGCGGAGCCCTTGGGCGCATCGCCCGACGGGGCCGGCTGCAGGTTCACGAGCTCGGCGGCATACTGCGGCTCGGTCGTGCCGATCGCGGCCATCACGCGGCCGATCTCCTCGTCGGAGAGATAGGTGCCCTGGCCACGCAGGATCTGGCTGGTGCCGGGCGAGAGGAAGAGCATGTCGCCGTTGCCGAGCAGCCGTTCCGCACCGCACTCGTCGAGCACGACGCGGCTATCGGTGCGGCTGGCCACCTGGAAGGCGATGCGTGCCGGCAGGTTGCTCTTGATCAAGCCCGTGATCACGTCGACCGTCGGCTTCTGCGTGGCGAGGATCAGGTGGATACCGACGGCCCGGCTCTTCTGGGCCAGCCGAATGATGTGCTGCTCGACCTCCTTGCCGGCGGTCATCATCATGTCGGCGATCTCGTCTGCGATCACCACGATGTAAGGCATCGTCGTGGGAATCGCGGTAGCCTCTTCGTCGGTCTCGGGATTGAACCGCTTGAGCAGCTCCTCGCGGCCTAGCTGGTTGTATTGCGAGAGATGCCGCACGCCCACCTTGGCGAGCATGGTATACCGCTCTTCCATCTTCTCGACGGCCCAGGCGAGGATCGCCTCCGCCTTCTTCATGTCGGTCACCACCGGGTGCATGAGATGCGGCAGTGCCTTGTAGGGAGTCAGTTCGACCATCTTTGGGTCGATCATCAGCATCCGTACCTCGTCGGGCCGCCGCGTCATCAGCATCGACACGATGATCGAGTTCAAGCACACGCTCTTGCCCGTGCCGGTGCGGCCGGCGATGAGCAGGTGGGGCAGGCTCGCCATGTCGAAGACCATCGGATTGCCAGCCACGTCCTTGCCGAAGTAGAGCGGGATCTTCATCGTCCGGCTCTTCGACTGCGTCTCCTCGATCACCTCGCGGAGGCGGACCATCTGGCGGGTGGTGTTCGGCACCTCGATGCCCACCGAGTTCTTGCCCGGAATCGGGGCCACAATGCGGACGCTCGGCACCCGCAGGGCGATGGCCAGGTCGTCGGCGAGGTTGGCGATCTTCGCCAGGCGGAGGCCTGCCTCCAGTTCGATCTCATACTGCGAGATGACCGGGCCGGTCTCGATCTCGACCACGCGAACCTTGAAGCCGAAGTCGGCAAACGTCTTCTCGAGCACGCGGGCGCGGTCGCGGACTTCCTGTTCCTGCTCGTCGAGTTGCAGCTGCTCGGCCGGCAGGAGCAGTTCGAGCGATGGCAGCTCGTAGTTGGCGGTCGGATCGGGGGCCATCTGGATGGCCTCCGGCTTGCGGCGGCGGCTGGCCAGCGACTTGATCGGCACGGCGGCACGCGGCTCCTCGGCAGGTTCGAGTTCCTCTTCGTCGGCAGTATCCTCATCCGACTCCACGACGGAATCGTCGAGGAGATCCTCCTCGTCCTCGACAACGCGCTCCTCCGCGACCACCGGCTTCTCGCGGCGGCGGACGCGAATCGCCGGCTCGGAATCGTCTTCCATGGCGGCGTCGACGGCGTCGTCACCGTTGTCGTCTTCCTCATCGTGAGCCGCGTCAGGAGTGCGAAGCCGCAGGCCGGGGAACGCCGTGGCGATGTCGGAGTCGCCACTGTTTTCCGCGCGGGACCGCGAGCCGATCCTGGCACCGATGTGAGACACGCCGGCCACGATGGCGGTGGTGATGCCCACCAGGGCCGAGGTCATGCCGCTTACAGCGCGGAGCACGAGCGCGTCGCAGGCGAGAAACAGGCCCACCCCCGAGATCGTGGTCACGATGATGGCGGCGCCCGTCTTGGCGAAATAGCCCTCTGAAAAATGCCTGCCGATGCCGCCGGCATGGCCCCCCGGGCCCCAGATAGGCCGGGCGACCCAATCGGGCAAAAACATCGCCAGGAGCGTGCAGGCACCGACCACAGCCACGATCGCGCCGGCCGTGCGGAGTGGAAGATCGGGCATGGCGCGGCGGCGGAGCAGCATCAGGTCGCACCCGGCCACTGCCGCAACTACCAGCCACGCTCCGAGACCGAACCATTGGTAGAGGGCACTGGCGGCGGCGGCCCCCAGGAAGCCACAGGCGTTGGTCGCCCGCGCATGCGGCGGGAAGCCGTAGGAGACGGGCGGATCGGCAGGGGCGAACGTGGCCAGTGCCGCGACCAGGAAGAGGCAGCCGGCCAGGAGCGCCAGCGCAGTAAGGTCGCGAAAGCGGTTTCGGGGAAGAATGGCTGGCTCTGCAGCCGGCTCGATGGGCGCTGCCACAGGAGCAACCCCAAACCTCGCGGCGTTGAACTTCCCAGCCACAGGGGATGGCGACGCCGCCGCATGGCGGGCCGCAATCGAGGAGGCGAGTGACCGATCGACAAAGGCCATCTGGGAGTCCTTTCCTTCCAAACGCGGGGGTCCATTCAAACTCTACAGGCTGGTTTGCGACGCGGCGGTGAGGAGCCCCGGACCGGGCGTCGCCCTGCTGCGACGGCCGTGCCGCCTGTGACGGATGCAGGGAATCTGACGGCGTCGTAGAGTGGCCGCTTCCAGAGCAACCGCGCACGAGCAACTCGTTGATGACCGTTCCCGTATGACCGTTCCCGTATGACCGTTCCTGGCATGACCGACTTGGGCTTGGGCGTCGTCTCCGGGCTGGCCGCCGCCTTCTTCAGCGCGGTCTCCTATTTGGTCTCGCGGCATTACGGTCTGGGCCAGCGGGCCATGGGTCGGAAGGGTGCGGCCCTCCGGCTGCTCGCGGTCTCGCATCTGCTAATGGCCGCCGTCTGCATCCCGCTCACCTGGGCTGCCTGGCCCGCTTCGCCGCCGCCTGTGCGGCTGTTCGCGTTGCCACTCGCCCTGTCGGTCGGCTTCTACCTGCTCGGCCAGTCGTCACTCTTCGCCGCCCTCAAGCGGGTGGAGGCGTCGCGGATGGCGCCGCTCTTGGGTTTGAAGATCGTGATGCTCGCGGTCATCGTTTCATTCGTGCTGGGCCACGTCCTCGACACGCGGCAATGGCTGGCGGTGGCGCTCAGTGTGGCGGCCGCAGCGATGCTGCAAGCCGGCCGGGGCGCGGTGCCGGCCGGGGCGTTCGGCTTCGTGCTGTCGTGCTGCCTCTGCTTCGCCATCTCGGACATTTTTATCATCCGCCTGATCGACGGCTTGCAGGCCGGGGCGTTGACGTCGTCAGTCTCTATCTCCCGACTGCATGCCGGTGGTCTGGCGATGGCGCTCACCTATGGCCTCTGCGGCCTTCTGTTCGTGCCGCTTGTGGTGGGCCTGCGTCCGTATACGCGGGCCGATTGGGTGGCAGCGGCGCAGTATGCCTCCGCGTGGCTTATGTCGATGGTCGGCCTCTACTGCTGCTTCGGACTCGTGGGCGTCGTCTTCGGCAACATTCTGCAGTCGACGCGAGGCGTGATGTCGGTCGCGATCGGCGCGGCGCTGGCCCACCTCGGATGGCACGAACTGGAGCAGCGAGTCGATCGGGCCACGCTCCTGCGGAGGCTGGCCGCGGCCTTGCTGATGACCGCCGCGATCGCGCTCTATGTCATCGACCTGTGGTAACTCGCCATGCCCATCCGCTCCGTGGCGGCGAGTTTTCAACTTGCCGAATGTGGGTGGTTGCCCGCCAAGGAAAGGCCCCGCCGGAACGGCCGATGCTCCGTCGCTACGGCGAGGATGGGACTCGAGGCTCCTGCGCATCAGCCGATTCCGGCTCCGTCTTCTGTGAGTTCATGAGGCTGCTATATTGATGCTAAGGCGGAACAGACGTTCCGCTTCCCACCACAATGGGTGCCACGATGTCACGCCTGCTTGCCACGCTGCTGAGTTCGTTCGTGATCATGATTCTGGCCGCCGGCCATTCGTCCGCCGCCGAGCCCACTGCGGAGAAGGCCCGCACGCTCCGGCATGTCGTGCTCTTCAAGTTCAAAGAGACGTCGACCGAGGCCGATGTCGCGAAGATCGTGGCATCCTTTCGAGGCCTGCCGGCCAAGATCAAGGAGATCGCCGGCTTCGAGTGGGGCACCGACGTGTCGCCCGAGGGCAAATCGCAGGGGCTCACGCACTGCTTCCTCGTGACGTTCAAGTCGGAGGCTGACCGCGATGCCTACCTGCCGCACCCGGCCCACAAGGATTTCGTCGCGATTGTCGGCCCCCACGTCGACAAGGTCTGCGTGGTCGACTTCTGGTCTCGCGACTAGCTGGCCGTTTTCGCGTCGGCGGCCAACAATGCTCCGGCAGCGGCGGCGATCATCGGCCGGTGTTCGGCCTCGATCGTGTCGAGCAAGGGCAGCAGCGGCCCGGTCTTCGCGATGCCCGCACCAGCCACCGCCTCGTGCAGCACGCGGATCGGGCTGAGCGCGTTTCGTAGATTTTCCAGCGGCTCGAACACCATGCGAATACGATCGGCCGCCGTCCAATCGCCACGGCGAATTGCCGCGAGCATCGCCTGCGAGAGTTTCGGGGCCACGCAGCCACAGCCGGTCGTGAACCCGCCGAGCCCGAAGTCACGGAGGTGGACGATCGCCGGCTGCTCGCCGATGCCGCTGATGATCATCTTCGGGTCGACGACGCCGACCAGTTCGCGGAGATAGGGATCGACGGCCGGGTCCTGGCGGACGGTTGCATACTTGATGGTGCTGATGAGCCCATCGTTGCAGAGCGCCGCCACGTGCACGGGATCGATGAAGCCGTCGTGCTTGATGTAGAGCAGCGCCGGGATTCCCGCCGCCTCGACGAAGCGACGCACGCCCGTGGCGACGCCAGCACTCGTCGTGATCCCCTGCTGGGGCAGCACCATCGCCGTCTGGAAGGCATGCTTCCGCAGAATCTTCGCATGCTCGAGCATGAGTCCGTAAGTCGGGCCAACCGCGGGCACCACAAGCGTCGATGCCGACGCCGTGGTGGCGAGCATGGCCAGCAACGCGTCGTATTCCGTGAGCGGGAGGTGGTAGATGTTCGCATTGCCGCCGTAGAGCAACAGCGACACGCCCCCCGCCTCGATATGCCGGATGAGCCGCGTGTTCTCGGCGACGTCGATGTTCCCAGAGGCATCGCGTGCCAGCGGAGGAACCGCCATCACAGAACGCTCGAAGTGGGCCTTCGTGAGCCGGGGCGAGGAATCCATCGGTGTCTCCGTGTCAGGGTCGGGGTGCCGCGCAGGCCAACTCAGCTGCGGGCATCAGAAAATGTCTGGCTCCGTCGGCGGGGCACCCCGCTCGAGAAATTGAAAATCACAGCCGAGGTCCGCCTGTGTCGACTCTTCGAGGAAGAGCCTGCCATAGCCGCGGGTGAATTTGGGTGCGGGTGGCTGCCAGGCGGCGCGGCGGCGGCTGAGTTCATCGTCGTCGACCAGCAGGTCGAGCGTACGGGCCTCGACGTCGAGGGCGATCCGGTCGCCTGTCTTCACGAGGGCCAGCGGCCCGCCGACGGCGGCCTCCGGGGCGACGTGCAACACACATGTGCCGTAGCTCGTGCCACTCATGCGGGCATCGGAGATCCGCACCATGTCGCGGACGCCCTGCTCCAGCAGCGGCTTCGGGATCGGCAGCATGCCCCATTCCGGCATGCCGGGCGCGCCGAGCGGCCCAGCATTGCGTAGCACGAGCACGTCGTCGGGCGTGCAGCCGAGCGACGGATCGTCGATCCGCGCCTTGAGGTCGGCATACGAGTCAAACACGATCGCGCGGCCGGTGTGCTTGAGCAGCCGCGGCTCGGCGGCCGTCGGCTTGATCACGCAGCCGTTCGGCGCGATGTTGCCGCGGAGCACGAAGGTGCCGCCAGCCTGCGAGAGCGGTCGATCGATCGGCAGAATCACGCGGTCGTCGATCACCTCGGCGCCGGCGATGTTTTCGCCGAGCGTGCGGCCAGTGACTGTCAGGCAACTTGTGTCGAGGAGGGGAGACAGCCGCGAGAGCAGCGCGGGCACGCCGCCGGCGTCATGAAAGTCTTCCATGAGAAACTCGCCCGCAGGCCGGAGGTTGCCGATCACGGGCGTCGTGCGGGAGAGCGCGTCGAACCGGTCGAGCGAGAGCGGCACGCCCGCCCGCCCGGCGAGGGCCAGGAGGTGAACGATCGCGTTGGTCGAGCCGGCCAGGGCCATGTCGGTGACGATCGCATTGTCGAACGCCGCGGCGGTGAGAATCTGCGCTGGCCGCAGGTCCTCCCAGACCATGTCGACGATCCGACGGCCGCAGGCAGCCGCCATCCGGGAGTGCGCGGAATGAACCGCGGGAATGGTTGCAGCACCGGGAAGCATCATGCCGAGCGTCTCGGTGACCGCGGCGAGGGTGGAGGCCGTTCCCATCGTCATGCAGGTGCCCGGCGACCGCGCGATGCCCTCCTCGAGCTGCCGCCAGACGCAGCTGTCGAGGCAGCCGGCCTGCCGCTGCGCCCAGAATTTCCAGACATCGGTGCCGCTGCCGAGCCGCTGATCCCGCCAGCGGCCGGCCAGCATCGGGCCGGCAGGCATGAAGATCGTCGGTAGGTTGGCCGTGATGGCCCCCATCAACAGGCCGGGCACGGTCTTGTCGCAGCCGCCCATCAGCACCGCGCCATCGACGGGATGGCACTGCAGCACCTCCTCGACCTCGAGGGCCAGGAGGTTGCGATAGAGCATCGCCGTCGGCTTCATGAACATTTCCGACAGGGCGAGCACCGGGATTTCCACCGGAAATCCGCCCGCCTGCCAGACGCCACGTTTCACTTCCTGAACCCGCTCGGGGAAGTGGGTGTGGCACTGGCTCAGATCGCTCCACGAATTGAGGATCGCGATGACCGGCCGGCCCTCCGCCTCTTCGGCCGAGTAGCCCATCTGCCGCAGGCGGCTGCGGTGGCCGAAGCTCCGCAGGTCGTCGGGCGCGAACCACCGCTGCGACCGCAGGTTAGCGGCCTCGACTCGTCGCGGGTTTGGGGGATCACTCATGCCGCACCTGCTTGTCCGTGGCTCGACCGTCGCGCTTTCGTGGCCGAAAGGTGGCGGGCATTGTACGCTCTGGTCCGCCACTCACAACGAGTCCTTCCCAAGGCAATGTCGTCATGACTCCACTCGGCATCCTCATCGTCGCACTGGTGGTGGTGGTCGGCGGCGTGCTCGCCTTCAAACTGCACCCGTTCCTGATCCTGATCATCGCGGCCTTCGTCGTGGCGTTGCTCACGCCGAATGGCGATGCAACGCTCGCGGCGCCCGGCCAGCGGGTCGCGGAGGGTTTCGGCAAGACGGCCCTCGACATCGGGATCGTGATCGCGATGGCTTCGATCCTCGGCACGTGCCTCTCGGCGGCCGGTGGCGCGCAGCGGATCGTGGTCTCGATCCAACGCTTCGTCGGCGAACGGCACACGCCGCTGGCGCTGTTGCTGGCGGGATTCGTGCTCGGAATCCCGATGTTTGCGGAGACGGTCTTCTATCTGCTGCTCCCGCTGGCCCGCGCGGCCTGGGACCGCACCGGCAGGCATTATCTCCTGTGCGTGCTCGCAATCGTCGCGGGGGCCACGATGACGCATTCGCTGGTGCCCCCGACCCCCGGGCCGCTCTTCGTGGCCGACGCCTTCAATGTCGACATGGCGACCATGATCGGCGTCGGCTCCATCGTGGGCCTGATCGCTGCGTTGGCCGGCTATATCTACGCCTGCTGGGCTGACAAGAGGTGGCCGTTGCAGCCGAAGCGAGCAGGCCACGCTGCGGGCAACGGCGACGAGCACGCTCCCTCAGACGAAACGCCGCCGGCCGCCCCCGCCACGCTGCCGCCGCTCTGGGCGGCGCTGCTCCCGATTCTCCTGCCGGTGGTGCTCATCAGCCTCGAATCGGTCTCGCAGTCGGCGCCGGCGATGTTTTCCCCGACGGCGCTCTCTGCAATCCGGCTCGTGGGAGAGAAAAACGTGGCGCTGTCGCTCGCCGCCCTGGCAGCGATCCTCGTGCTCTATCGCGCGGGTGATGGCATGCCCGCCGTCCGCCGCACGATCGCGGAGGCGGTCACCGAGGCCGGTGGGATCATCCTCGTGATCGCGGCGGGTGGGGCGCTCGGCGGCGCGCTCCGGCAGGCCGGTCTGGCCCAGCTCTCGGCCGGGCTCGCGACCGGGGCGGGCCTCGCCGTTATCCCCATCGCCTGGCTCGTGACCGCGATCATCCGCGTGGCCCAGGGCTCGGCCACGGTGGCGATGATCACCGCCGCAGGTGTGATGGCGCCGATCGTGCTCGACGGCAGCCTGGCCTGTCATCCCGTCTACGTGGCCGTGGCCATCGGCTGCGGATCGAAGATCGGTATGTGGATGAACGACAGCGGCTTCTGGGTGATCTCGCGGATGAGCGGCATGTCGGAGACGCAGACCCTCCGCTCGGCGTCGGTGATGGTGCTCGTCGAGGGCACGGTGGGCCTGATCGCCACGCTCGCACTGGCACTGGCCTGGCCGATGCAGTGAAATGGATAACTACACAGAAAACTTGCACTTTCTGCAATCTTTTGTGTAGTCAGATTTATGCAGCCTCTCAAGCAACTTGCGCAAGCCCTGCGACTGCTGGCGGATCGCGAGCATTGCGTCTTTGCCGCCTCGGATTTGGCCGCGGCAGTGCCGGGATGTGGGCATCTGGCCGTGCTCTTGTCCCGGGCCGCAACGACGGGGCTGCTCAAGCGGGTCTGCCGGGGCATCTATCTGTATCCCGTGCTGGACTACCCGACGGACCATCTGCTCTTTCATGCGGCGGCGCGGCTGCGGGCGGGGGCATTCAATTACATCAGCCTCGAGACCGTCCTCAGCGATGCGGGAGTGATCTCGCAGCTGCCGATGAACTGGATCAGCATCATGACCTCCGGCCGCAGCCATGTGGTTGACTGCGGAAACTACGGCCACATCGAATTCGTGCACACCGCGCAGCGCCCTGACGACGTGAGTCGCGAACTGACGTACGACCCGGATCGTCGTCTCTGGCGGGCCTCCGTGCGGCAGGCCCTGCGCGACATGAAGGCCACGCGCCGCAGCCTGGAACTCGTGGACGAGGAGACGCTGCGTGAGCTTGTTTTTCGCTCGACCTGAAGCCCTGAGTTCGTACTGAACTCACGACGGAGGGTGGCGCGCCGGGCATGTTTTCGTGTTTGAACTGGAAAGGCATTGTCCGCATGAAACCCCGCGACTCGCGATTCAAGATCGGCTGCTGGTTCCTCACCTGCGGCCTGCTCCTTGCTCTGACCAGGCATGCCTGTGCCGAGATCACACCGTCGCGGGTGTTCTCAGATAACGTCGTCCTGCAGCGAGATGCCCCGCTCGCAGTCTGGGGCACCTCGACATCTGAAACGAAGGTGACGGTCGAGTTTGCCAACCAGACGAAGTCGTGTGTGCCCGCGGCGGATGGCTCCTGGCTCGTGCGGCTCGACCCCGTGGCCGCCAGCGGCGAGCCCCGGGATCTTGTCATTCGCGGCGCAGCGGCGACCACGATCAAGAACGTGCTTGTCGGTGACGTCTGGATCTACGCTGGCGGGGCCGAGGCCAACCGACCGGCCACGGCCGACATCAAGCTGCCGGAGGCCGGCCTGCCGAAGGTGAGGATCTTCGCGATCGGTGAGACCACGTCGCGGCAGGTGGAGTCTGACACGAAGGCAACCTGGGCCGTCGTCGGCAGCCAGAATCTCAATCGACTGCCGGCGACGGCTGTCTCCCTCGGCCAGGAACTGCACCGCGACCTGACAGTGCCTATTGGCATCGTCACCATCGCCGCCGGGCTGCCTATCGAATCATGGATGAGCCGGGAGACTCTCGCCGCGACGCCCGCTGCCGCACCGATCCTCGACTACTACGCAAGCGACGCCTGGAAGCTGCAGACGGCTGCGACCTACGAGGAGCGGCTCAAGGCCTGGATGGATCACTGCCAGAAGCTGCCGCTCAATCCACCGCCCAAGCCGCTGCCAGAGGACAAGCCGGAAAAACTCTCCCGACAGGAGCCGTCGGGCGTCTGGAACGCCGCCGTCGCGCCGCTGGTGCGGCTTGCGATTCGCGGCGTTGTCTGGGATGGCGGGGACGACAGGTCAAGCCTTGGCCGGGCGATTCAGCAGGGCACGTTGCTGCCGACGCTGATCGCAGCGTGGCGCACGGCGTTCGACAGTCCGAAGCTCCCGTTCGTGATCGTCCAGTTGCGGCCCCATCGCTCCAACGTGCCGGGCGGTGTGGATGGCAGGCTCGTGGCCGAGATGCGCGACGCCGAGGCCAGGGCCGCGGCAGCCGCCGCCGTCCCGCTCGTCACCACGATCGATCTCGGTGCCGATCCACAGCCGGCAGCGGTGACGCCGCGGATCGCCCGCACGATCGTCTCCGCGGTCTACAAGAACAGTCCCGACGCAACGATCGGCCCAGAACTGGCGAGCGCCGAGACCGTTGGCGACACGATTCGCCTGCGGATGAAGTGTCGCAATGGCGGCTTGGCAACAAGAGGAACCGCACTCACAGGCTTCGCCATCGCCGCGTCGCCGTTTCGATGGGTGTGGGCCAATGCGGAGGTGAAGGGAGACACGGTCGTGCTGTCGGCCCCCGGCATCAAGTCTCCGCAGGCCGCGCGGTATGCCTACGAGGACCTCCCATCACACGGTGCGACCCTCGTCGACTCCGCCGGCAATCCCGCCGCGCCATTCCGCACCGATCGTTTCTACGAGCTCTCGAGCGAGGCGGTGAGCCCGGGCGACAAGCCCCAGGCGTATGACGTCCGCACCGTCATGATCGAAGACCAACTCCTGCCGCGGATCCTCATGCTCGGTGACTCAATCTCCGGCGGGTATTTTCCGGGAGTCAGGCAGCGGCTCGACGGCCAGGCCACCGTCCTCGGCGAGACGGCTTTCACCGGTCAGGGCAAGGCGCCATACCGGTTCTACACATCGCCCGCGGCCCTCAAGGAGGGCGGCCTCGCGACGTTCCTGGCCGAGCGCGGCCCCTTCGACATCGTGCATTTCAACATGGGGATCCACGAATTCGCCTGGATAAACGCACCGAACTACCTCAAGGGGAAGAAACTCACCGAGGCCGATCCGGCCAACGTGAAGACCGAGGCCGATGCCTACGCCGCACGACTGCGGGATGTGGTGGCGCTCATCCGGAGGGCCGGCGCGGTGCCGGTGTTCGCCACCTCGACCGCAACGAAGGCCGACGGCGTGATCGATCACATGCCCTATTACCTCAGCAATTGCCAGGCGTTCAACGCGGCGGCCGAACGCACGATGCGAGCACTCGATGTGCCGGTCGTCGACATCTATGGCCTGATCCAGCCACGAATCGGGGAATTCATCTCAGGCGACCTGATCCACTTCAACGGTGAGGCCTCCACGGAGATGGCGACGCTGATTGCGGCGCAACTTAAAGTTCAGCTTGGCAAGCTGCCACGGCGGGACGGCGCTGCTCCGGGCAAGCGGCACGATCTCACCGCACGTGCCAGCCAGATCGATCCGCTCGCCAAGGAACATCCCGAGATCGGTTTCGTGTTCAACGACGACAAGGGCAAGCAAATGGACCTCCAGCACGCCGTGGTTGACACGCGTGTGCCGCCCCAAGGAAAACTCGTGATCTGGCTGATGGACCACAGCCAGCCGCTCTTCGAACGGATCTCCTCCTACGGCCTGCACGGTATTCAGGTCCACTACGCCAACCGCTGGTTCGGCGGGCTCAAGCCCGAGGTTCGCGATTCTGGCGACGTGCTCGGCCGCATCCGCCTGGAGGCGTCGACCGGCGAGGACGCGAGCCCACTCGTCGACATCCCAAAGCCCGACGGCATGGTGGAGCGGGCGCGACAGTTCCTCCTCTGGCTCGACCGCGAGCATCCAGAGGGCCGGTGGGGACAGTTCCTCACCGACGACAAAAAGGATCTCCGCTGGGAGAAGGTCACGATGGCTGGCATCTCGCACGGCGCCACCACGGCGGCCCGGTTCGCCGTCCATAAGCCAGTCGATCGCGTCGTGATGCTCTCAGGCCCCCGCGACAACACGGAGACCTGGCAGGGCATGCCGTCGGCCACGACAGCGAACCGCTTCTTCGGCTTCAGCCACGTGCTCGACAGCGGCTGGACCGCCGACCACTACTGCCGTTCCTGGCAGCTTCTGCGCCTCAATGAGTTCGGGCCGGTGGTGAATGTGGACGAGGTGCCGTCTCCCTACGGCAACACGCGTCGGCTCATCACCACCGCCGACGTCGACAAGAATCCGGGCCGCGCCCACACGGCCGTAGTGCCCGGGGGATCTTCGGTGAAAAACGCCACCGGGGCGATGATCCACGAGCCCGTCTGGCGATATCTCTTCACGCATCCCGTGGAGCAGACCGGCACGGCCGTGCCGCCCGATGCGGACTGCTTGATGGAACGCCAGACCGCGCACGGCGTGCCGCCAACTCCGCCGGCCAGACCGTAATAAAACCGGACAGACCAGCCTGGCGGATCGCAGGAAAGGAATCCCGTCGCTTACGCTCAGGGCTTGTATGACCGCTCGCCAATACAAGCCCCCGGCGTGAGCCGGGGGATCGGATGCCAGACATGGCGTCGCGTCGATCGTCGTGCCGATCCCGTCGCTTACGCTCAGGGCTTGTATGACCGCTCCCCAACGCGACCGCGGCCATTCCCCCCACGCGTTGCGTGCCGAGTCGTGATGTTACGCCAGGATGCCCTTCACGATCTTGCCATGCACGTCGGTGAGCCGGTAGCGGCGGCCCTGGAACTTGTAGGTGAGCCGCTCGTGGTCGATGCCGAGCAGGTGCAGAAGCGTGGCATGGAAGTCGTGCACATGCACGCCGTCCTTCACGACGTTGTAGCCGTATTCGCAGGTCTCGCCGTAGGTCGTGCCCGGCTTGATGCCGCCGCCGGCCATCCACGTGGTGAAGCACCGCGGATGGTGGTCGCGGCCGAAGTCGTTGCCCGGCTTGTAGAGCCCCTGGCAGTAGTTCGTGCGGCCGAATTCGCCGCCCCAGATCACGAGCGTGTCGTCGAGCATGCCGCGGGCCTCGAGATCCGCCACGAGCGCCGCCGCCGGCTGGTCGGTCTGCTGGCACTCCCGCTTGATGCCCCCCTTCAGGCCGCCGTGATGGTCCCAGTCCTGGTGGTAGAGCTGGATGAACCGCACGCCTCGCTCGGCCAGCCGCCGGGCGAGCACGCAGTTGGCCGCGAACGTGCCGGGATTCTTCGCATCGGGGCCGTATTGCTCGAGCACATGGGCAGGCTCGTCGGAGAAGTTGGTCACCTCCGGCACGCTCGACTGCATGCGGAAGGCCATCTCGTAGTTGGCGATCCGGGCCGTGATCTCGACGTCAGGAATGCTGGTAAACTCGTGTTCGTGCAATTGACGCAGGCCGTCGAGCAGCTGCCGGCGGTTCTCCGGCGACACGCCCGCGGGATTGTTGACGTAGAGCACGGGGTCGCCGCCGGAACGAAACCTCACCGCCTGGTGCTTGGTCGGCAGGAAGCCCGCACCCCAGAGATGCGACATCAGCGGCTGGCCGCCCTTGTCCTTCGTGACCAACACCACGAACGACGGCAGATCGTCGTGGACATTGCCAAGGCCGTAATCGAGCCAGGCGCCAATGCTTGGCCGCCCCGGTATCTGCGAGCCGCTCTGCATGAACGTCACGCCCGGGCCGTGGTTGATGCTCTCCGTATACATCGTGCGGACGAAGCAGAGCTTGTCGGCGATCTTCGCCGTGTGCGGGAGCAGCTCGCTGAGCCAGGCGCCGCTGTCGCCGTATTGAGCGAACTTGAAGGGCGAGCCAACCAGCGGAATCGAGCTCTGGTTGCCCGACATGCCGGTGAGCCGCTGGCCGCCGCGAACGGTGTCGGGCAGCTGCTCGCCGCTCTTTTCGACGAGCAGTGGCTTGTGGTCATAGAGGTCGAGCTGCGACGGTCCACCCGACTGAAACAGGTAGATCACCCGCTTGGCCTTCGGCGGAAAGTGAAATCCACCCAGCACGCCAGCGGCACCATCGGCTGCCGTCTGCTCAGCGGCAGCCGCTCGCCCGAGCATGTCGGCCAGCGCCATGCCGCCAAGCCCCATGCCAAACGAGCTGAGCCAGTCACGCCGATTGAGATGGTTCATTGGATATGCCTGCATCAGATCACCTCTTCACGACGCAGCCGTCGTAATTCATCAGGGCATTGATCACGCCAGCCAGCGCCGCGGTGTCGGCGACCCAGAGGGTCGACGATGGTTTTTTGTCGCCGACTCCCACCACCGCGAAGGCGTCCTCGGGACGGCAGTGATACCACTCGGCCTGCTCCGCGTGCATCCGCCGCATGATCGCCATCTCTTCATCGTCCGCGCGGCGGCTCGTCAGCAGTTCAAACGCCCGTGCCAAGGCATCTTCGGTCCGACCGGAAGACTCGGTCAGGAGCGTTTCGGCGAGCACCCGCGAGGCCTCCACGAACTGCGGGCCGTTCATCAGCACGAAGGCGTGGAGCGGAGAGTTGGTGGCGTCGCGTTTCGCCACGCACACGACCCGCTTCGGCACGTCGAAGCTTTCGAGCACCGGGGCGGGGCCGGTTCGACGCCAGAACGTATACAGGCTCCGGCGGTAGAGGGCTTCTCCTTTGCCGGCGGCGGCGGGCTTAAACGATTCCGGCAGGTCGTAGGTGTTCACCGGCGGGCCACCGGTCTTCTCGACCAATAGTCCACATGCGGCAAGGGCCCCGTCGCGGATCATCTCCGCCGGCAGCCGATGGCGAGGCCCGCGGGCCAGCCAGAGGTTGAGCGGATCGTCGGCCATCACTTGGGCGTCGGCGATGCTCCGTTGGCGATAGGTCTGCGAGAGCATGATCGTCTTGAGGAGTCGCTTCATGTCCCAGGCGGTGCCGGCGGGGCCATAGTCATCAAAGCCGTGCGAAAACTCCCACGACAACCAGTCGAGCAGCTCTGGAAACTCCGGCCGCGTTGACTGGCTCCCCAGATCCTCGGGGCTCTTCACGAGACCGAGCCCGAAGAGCGACTGCCAGATGCGATTGACAGTCACCCGCGCCAGGAGCGGATGATCAGGATTGGTGAGCCATCGCGCGAGCCCCAGCCTGTTTTTGGGCTGATCGGCAGGGAACGGGGGAAGGGCCGCCGGCGTACCCGGCTCGACCGGTTCGCCCCGCTTGTCATAGTCGCCGCGGTTGAGCACGTAGGCCATCTTCGGCTGCGGCAACTCCCGCATCACCATGATCTCCTGCGGCTTTTCGGCGAGGTCGTCGCGGGCTCGCCGTGCGGCTGCAACCGCAGCCCGCTTCGCTGCGGCTGTGTCGTCGAAGGCCGCTGCGACATAGCCGCCGATCAGCTCGCCGTCCTGCTTCGCCGCGACGACATCCTTGATCACGCCGGGCTGAAAGAGGTCGCGGACCTCCAGGCTCGACAGATGCCGGTCGAAGACACGGAAGTCGTCCACCAGACCGTTCTTGAAGCCGTGGTCCCGCATCCGTTCGCCGATGCGAATCTGGTCACCACCGCCGCCCGTGATCTCCCGCGTGAGACTGTCGCGGACCACCTCCGTCGCCACCGGATGACCGTTCACGAAGATTTTCAGACCAGATGCCCTGCTGGATCCATCATTCGATACGGTCACGTGCACCCACTCTCCAACGGGCAGCGGCTCCGTAGAACGAACCGAGATCGCATCCCCGGGCCAGAAGTGGATGAGTGACCACTGCAGGTGGCCGTCGAGCACCAGAAGCTCGTAGCCACGGCTTGCCGCATCGGTCCATGCCTGCGAGCGATGGAAGACGACCGCCCGCTCATAGCGACTCGCTGCCTTGAGCCAAAGCGACACAGTGAACGGCTCGCTACGACGGAAGTTGCCCACCGGCGTCTGCACCGGATGGTCGCCCGTGAGGTGCACGGCCTGGCCGGCATGCCCCTCGACGAGCGTGTTCTCCGGCGGCGACGTCGCGGCCTTGTCGGCGGCAAGCAGGCTGGCGAACTTGCCGTCGGCGCCGCGTTCGTCAAAGGAATAGCGGACGATCTCGCCAGGGATCGTGCCGGCCTCGGCGGCGACGGCGACGGCAAGCGCCGCTGGCATCTCCGCCTTGCCCGCGATCCAGTCGGTCACTTTTGTATGAGCCACCGCCTCGCACTGCTCCAGGTCCGCCTGTGACTCCGCCGCAGCCTCATCGGCTTTCGCGAGGGCCGTCGCCATCTTCTCGTCGACGATCCGCAGTTTGGGCGTGGGCACGGCCGGCGTGAAATAGGAATAGAGCCCCGCTTCGTCGACGTCGTCGAAGAAAGCGAAGAACTGATAAAACTCCTTCTGGGAGAGCGGGTCGAACTTGTGATCGTGGCAGCGACAGCATTCGAGCGTGAGTCCGAGGAACGCCGTGCCAAACGTCGTCACGCGGTCGTTGATCGAGTTGATCCGGTATTCCTCCTCGACCGATCCGCCCTCACACTCCTGCTGATGCAGCCGGTTGAACGCCGTCGCGAGAATCTGCTCGTCGGTGGCATGGGGCAGGAGATCGCCGGCGACTTGCCAGGTCGTGAACTGATCCCACGGCAGGTTCTTATTGAAGGCGGAGATCACCCAGTCGCGCCACGGCCACATCAGCCGCTCGCGATCGACCTGGAAGCCGTAGCTGTCGGAATAGCGGGCGAGATCCATCCAGTCGGCCGCCATCCGCTCGCCATACCGCGGGCTTGCGAGCAGGCGATCGAGGAGTTTGTCGTAGGCATCGGGCGACGCGTCGGCGACGAACGCCGAGACCTCGGCAGGCGTCGGGGGCAGGCCGGTGATGTCGAACGTGGCGCGACGAATGAGCGTGGTCTTGTCGGCCTCGGGCTGCGGCTTGATGCCTCGCTTCTCGAGTTTGGACCGCACGATCCGGTCAATCGGATGCGGTGGCTGCGGCTCACGACCCGACCCGACTGGCTGGGGCAGGTCAGGCTTCGCCACCGGCACGAACGCCCAGTGCGGCTCGTACGCCGCCCCCTGAGCGATCCACTGCTTGAGGAGATCAACCTGTTCGTCGGTGAGCCGGCCGATCTTGGCTTCAGGCGGCGGCATCACGGAATCGGGATCGGTGGAGATGATTCGGGCGACGAGTTCGCTCGCGGCGACATCCTCCGGCACGATCGCCCGGGCGCCGCTGTCGAGTTCACTCGTGGCCTGCTCGGCGACGTCGAGCCGCAGACCGGCCTGCCGGTTGCCACTGTCAGGACCGTGGCACGCGAAGCAGTTGTCGGACAGGATCGGCCGGATGTCGCGGTTGAACGAGATACGGGCCGGCGGCTCTGCTTCCGCGGCAGACACGCCGACGGAACCAAAGGCGATCGCCACCAGAATGAGCGCCGCCGCACCGCGGATACACGAAGCACGAGTCGAGCAACCCATGGAAACGGATTTCCTGTGAGGGTCACCCGCGTCGCCGACTCGGAACGATCGTCCGAGTCGCGGACCTTTGATGGTCGATCGGCGGGATGGCGGTGCGGAGTAAAACCAATACCGCTACTTGCATTGTAGCTAGGCAGCGCACCCATGGCGAGGTTGACTCTCCATCGAACGCCCGCTGCCCGCGAATCGGCCGGCTTTACCTGTTTTCGGACTGCGTGTCCTGTGCCACTTCAGCCGCCAGGTCCTCGCTCAGAAACGGTAACAGTTGCTGCGGATCCAACAGTTGCTGAGGATCACGGACCGGCGGACCGGGCCTTCGCTTCGATCGACCAACGCTGCCGCCGCCGTCACCGGAGAGGGTGCGACGCACCGGATCCTGCTGCATCGCGCCGCGGCGATCCTTGCGGCTGCCGTGACGGTGGGCCACGTCGCGGGCCTCGGCCCGCGACTCGGGAGCGTTCCGCACAATCGCGAGACGTCGCTTTGCCTCCCGCACCGCGACCGCGTGGTCGACGAGCGGCGCTGGGTAATCGCGGCCGACGATACAGCCGGACGCCTGCTGCACGTCCATCGGCATCGTCCACGGCATGTGGACATAGGCCGGCGGCAGACCCGCGAGTTCCGGCACCCAGCGGCGGATGAATATCCCGCGCGGATCCTGCTCGATCGCCTGCTTCGTGGGGTTATAGATCCGCAGCGTATTGATGCCCGTGGTGCCCGATTGCATCTGCAACTGCGACCAGTGGATGCCCGGTTCGAAGTCGAGGAAGTGACGGGCCAAATGCAGGCCGGTGGGCCGCCAATGCAGCCAGAGCGAGTAGCTCGCGAACGACACGACCAGGGCCCTCATCCGAAACGTGAGCCAGCCCGTCGCCAGCAGGCTTCGCATGCAGGCATCGACGAGCGGGTAGCCGGTGTGGCCCGACTGCCAGGCGGCCAGCCGCTCTGGCATAACCTCGCTCTCCCGCAGGCCGTCAGCCGCCCTCAGCATGTTTTCAAACTCGATCGCCGGCTCGTCCTCCAGCTTCTGCATGAAGTGGCAATGCCAGTGCAGCCGCGACTGCACGCCCTTGAGGCTCCGCTGCCAGGCCTTGCACTCTGCCTTCTCCCGCGGGCTCTCAGCCGTGGCGAGAGCGGCCTGCACGTCGAGCCGCCGAGCCTCACTCGCCTGCCAGACCCGCCGCATCGAGATCGCGCCGAACGCGAGTGCGGGGCTCAATCGGGAGCAGCTCGTCGCGGCCGACACCGGGCTACTGATGCCACCGGAATAGTGGCGGCCGCGCAGCGTGAGAAAATCTTCGAGGACCTCGCCTGCCGCCCGTTCACCGCCCCGCTGCCGGTCTTTCGTGTCGGCCGGCAGGCCGAGCTCGCGGCACCCGAGAATGCCGAGTGAGCCGAGCCGCTCGACGACATCGCCCCCGCCGCGTCCGGTGCTACGCGGCACGCTGGCGCACGCGGCGGTCATGCGTTTTTCCCAGAGTCGGTTCCACCCGTTTCGCGTTGCGAGTCTCCGCACCACACCGGTCTGAGGCACTTCGAGCAGCTCGATGCCGGCCGTCCGAGCCCAACGCCTGACACGCCTGTCGCGGGCATAGGTCACGCCCGTGCCTGTCTCCTCATGGGCCACGAGCAGCCCGAAGCCTGTCTCGCTCCGCAGGTGTTCGAGGGTCGCCACCGCCTCGCCCCGCCGCGTGACAAGCCGGATGCTCTTTCGGCGGAGGGCGGACTCGAGGTCCGCCAGGCATTCGGCCTGAAACGCCGTGTGGCTCGAATCCCATTCGGGCTGCGCGAGTACCTCCGGCTCGTAAACAAACACGGCAAACACGGCGCCGCCCCGGGCCCTGGCCACCGCCTCCGCGAGCGCGGCGTGATCGTCCACGCGGAGATCGCGCTTGAGCCAGACACAGACGGGCGGGCAGGAGTCGGGCATGACGATCACATCCTAGTCACACCGACCCGGGCTAGGCGGAAGAGTGTCTGAAGCAGTATAGAGCCTCACCCGATCCGGCGACGTTCTTGGGCCGCGGGCCTACCGCGACCACTTCGACACACATCCCCCGGCTTACGCCGGGGACTTGTCTGGGAACGCGAGCGATAGCGTTGCTTCCCTCTTGCGGGCGGGCGGCTGTAGCCACGAACCGCCATTCGGTATGCTTTTGCCCAGGCGGAAGTCGGAGACGACAGGCCGCCCGCCGTGACACTCAAGCGCTGCGGAGGCGCCGTTTCGCGGCAGGATGGTTTCTTCACCGAGAGACGAAAGGACTTTGTGCGATGGTGCGTTCCTTCTGGTTGCTGGCGGGCCTCCTGACTGCCCTCCTATGGTGTCATGAGGCCTCGGCTCAGGTGGCGTCAGCGCCCCATCTCGCCGGCACGAATGACACCGGTTCCATCGCCTGGATGCTCGTCAGCACGGCGCTCGTGTTCTTCATGATGCCCGGCCTCGCGCTCTTCTACGGCGGCATGGTACGGGCGAAGAACGTTCTCAACATGTTCATGCTGGTGATGATCTGCGTGCCGCTGATCACCGTGGAGTGGGTGGCCTATGGCTACAACATGGCGTTTGCCGTGCCGTCGGCCATCGCGGTCGATGCCGGCAAGGGCCCCGATGGCAAGGACCTGCCGAAGCACAGCTATCTGGGCTGGGATCCGGAACTCGTGTTTATGAATTCGTTTGCCAAGCTTGGCGTCGACGGCCCCAATGCCTACGAGCGCATCATCACGACAGGAGACACGGTCGAGGCGGCGCCGAACGGCGTCCCCGAACTGCTGTTCGCCATGTTCCAGATGATGTTCGCGATCATCACGCCGGCCCTGATCGTTGGCGCGATCGCGGAACGGGTGAAGTTCTCGGCCTGGTGCCTGTTTGCCGTGCTCTGGGCGACGATCGTCTACAACCCGGTCTGCCACTGGGTCTGGAACGTCAACGGCTGGCTGTTCCAGAAGGGCGTGCTCGACTTCGCGGGCGGCACCGTGGTGCACGTGCTCGCCGGTGTGTCGGCCCTAGCGCTCTTGTTGATCCTGCCGAAACGGCATGGCTATCCCAGCGCCCAGTTCGTGCCCCACAGTGTCGGCTGGACGCTGATCGGCGCGGCCATGCTCATGGTCGGCTGGTTCGGGTTCAACGCAGGCTCCGCCATCGCGGTCGGCAAGGACTATCTTCCCGTCGCCGGCGGCGTGGCAGTGCTCGCCTTCGCCACGACTGCACTCGCCGGCAGCGCGGCCGCCGGGGCCTGGGTGGCTGCCGAGTGGCTGAAGTGCGGAAAGCCGACGGCCCTTGGGCTGGCTTCGGGAATGGTCGCCGGTCTCGTGACAATCACGCCCTGCGCCGGCCACGTCAGTCCGCTGAGCGCGCTGATCATCGGCATCATCGGCGGCGTTGTCTGCTTCTGGGCCGTGCAGATGAAGTCGACCATCGGCTACGACGACTCACTTGATGTCGTCGGCGTGCATGGCGTCGGCGGGGCACTGGGGGCCCTCTTGGTTGGAGTGTTTTGCATGCGTCCCGTGCTGGGCGGGCTCGACCAGTTCCTGATCCAGTTGCAGGGACTGCTCTGGTCGGGCGGCTATGCCTTCGTCTGCACGCTGATCCTGGGCCTGCTGATCGACAAGACGATCGGGTTCACGGTCGGCAAGGAGGTCGAGTCGCACGGGCTGGACATCGCCGAGCACGGCGAGTCGGCCTACCACCTGACGTGAAAAGAGAACGGGGACGCAGCTCTTTTCACAACCTCTGGAGGTGCTGCTGAAGGAACAGCCCATCACGCGCCCAGGAGCGCTGCCGGCACGACGGCGATTCCGTCAGCGCGGCGGTATGCGCGCGGGCCGGTGTGCACGACCACGGTATCGAGACAGTTTTCTCCGAGATGCTCCCGGAGCCAGAGCAGGTTTCTCACGTCGTCATCCTGAACCGCCGCCCTAAGCTTCACCTCGAGTGCAAGAATCCGCTGATCAGACCGCTCCACGATCAGGTCGATTTCACGACGCCCGCCATGCTGCCGGAGGTGATACACCCGGGCTTCCGACGCTTGTGCAAACACCCGCACGCACAGTGTCACGAGCGACTCGAAGAGCTGGCCGATCAACGGGCCGACGTGCGGGATCGCTGCAGCCGGCCCGCGTCCTGCCAGGAGCGTGGCGTCATCGAGTCCGAGCAGCCGTGCGGCCAACGCGGGATCCGCAAGATGATGCTTCGGAGCCTGTGCCAGCCGCGAGAACCGGTTGCTCGATGGAAGCCAAGCAGGTAGCGGCTCCACTACCCAGAGCCGTTCCAGTACGTCACGGTAAGGGATCGTCGTGGTCTTCGCCGGCTTTTCGCGATAGCCCGCGGTGGCGGCATCGCGGATCGTTTCGAACGATGCAGTCGTGGCAGTGGCCGCCGCGTAGGCCGCCAACCAGCGTTCAAGCACGGCAGGCCTGCGGACGGCACGATCCTGTTCTGCGAAATCGACATCGATGATGCGCCGGATATAGCCATCGAGCTGGGCCCGCCTGCCGCGATCGCCGAAGCCCCTGATACCTGGAAAGCCTGACCCGACGATCTCGTGGGCATAGGTTTTCAGTGTCATCGTGGTTTCCCCAAAGACGGGGCGACGGCGGCCTGAGAGCAGCTCCGCAAAGCTGATCTCGGCCGCGGATATGCCGCGCTCGGCAAGCGTCATCGGTCTCATCCGAAGCGTTACGATTCTGCCGGCCCCTGAGTGCGACGGCGCAGACACAGGGCTGGCCGATCCGGTGAGGATGAACCGGCCCGGTTCACTCCCACGATCGACCGCGCGGCGGACCGCATCCCACACCGCAGGCACTTTTTGCCACTCGTCGATCAACACCGGCGGCGGGGCGGCTAGAATCTGGCCAGGTTCAGCCTCGAGCACAACCCGCTGGGCAGGATCGTCGAGGTACACGGCAGTCTTGGCCCGCTGTTCCGCGGTAGCTGTTTTACCGACGCCCCGCGGCCCCTCGATCGCAACTGCCGGCAACTCGGCCAAAAGGCCGTCCAGCTCGTCGTCAACAGTCCGTCGCGTATAGGCCATTGCGATACCCTTTCGCCAGCCCATACGCTACCATATCGCCAAGCGAAAGACTACCGTTTCGACAGCAATGGCGGCCGTTGCTTCTTGTTTTTGCCCAAAGGCCATGGCTGCGACCGTTCGCCACCAGGTTGAGTACGCTGGGGCATCACCCGCACCCAACCGAGAGGAGACATGGTGATGACTCGAATGCTTGGTGCCGTGGCGACTGTCCTCGTGGCGTGGGTGCTGGAGCCGGTGCGCCGGGTGCTGGCGTGACCCGCGGTGGGGGGAGTCGGTGCCCCTGGGGCGGGTGTTCGTCGGGGCGTGGGAGTCGGTGCCCCTGGTGCCGGTGTTCGTCGGGGCCCTGGAGTGAGGAACGGCCGCGGGAGGCGGTAGGGCTGGCCTCGCGGGAAAAACGGTGGCTGTCACCTTTTTCGGAGCCACCTTTTTCGGAGCCAGCCGCGCGGTTCAGTGCCCCCTGATCAAGGCGTGGGTTGCGACGTGGGTGAGGACACAGCCGGACCCGCTCTTCTCGAAGGATGCGGCGTCGCCGGCAGCGAGGCCATCCGCGACGAAACCGGTGACCTGAATCGTGGTGGCTGGTTGGTCGCCGTCAACCACGACGAGCAGGTGGGGAACGCCATTCGCGGTGAGGACGCGCCAGAAGATATTGCAGTCGCTGGATACCACCGTCGTTCGAGCGGGGAGAAAGGATTCCAACTCGGGCCAGAGCCGGTCCGCGGGCGGCGGCGGAACGATTCGCATGGCCAACTCGTTCGCGGAATACTCGCTCCCGTAGAGGCTGGACAGCGGTTTCGGGGCGAGGCAGAGAATTTCCCCGCCCTTGGCCTTGAACCGGCGCAACGCGTCCATCGCCGGGCTGGTCTGGTCTGGATTGTCGGGAATCACGCTGTCGACGAGGAGCAACCGGCGGCACGGCGAGCGATCGAGATCCTCGGGATTAAGGAGCGACACCAGATGGAAGCCGACGCCGTGCCGGTAGAGTTCCCGCACGACGGCGGTCAGGTTCGGTTGGCAGTCGCGGCTCCGCCACCAATCGCCGACCTGGTCGGTCACGAGCAATTCCACCGTCGCCTGCCGCGCCGCGAGGAACGAATCAACCTTCTCGAACTCCGCGTAGCAGGCACCGACCGCGCGGCCGATCTGTTTGACATGCCTGCGATCGGCGGTGACCAGCCCAAAACAGTCGCCGACGCAGTCGAGTTGCCCGGGATCTTTGCCGTGCCACCATTCGTCGTTGAAGCTGAATGGAAACACCCCTTTGACCTCGGGATGGAGGGCAAGGAGCCAGAGGTTCTGCGTCATGAGCCGTGACGCCCGCCCAGGTTCTTCGAGTTCGCCTTCCGGTTTGCCACTCGCTTCGAGGGAGTTGCCCTCGTCACCGGTGTCGTGGGTGGCAAAACCGAGTTCGGTAATCAGCACCGGGTGGCCGGCACCGACGCGCCGGCACAGCCGCACACCATAACCCGACCAATCCCTGTCCCAGCCCCAGTAAAGATTGTCGCCTTGAATGTCCAGAAAACCCAAGGGTGCGTCTTCAGTGGCGCTATCCCAGCGGTTGCCGCAGAGCAGCGCGTAGCTGACGGGAGTCATGCGGTCGAACTGGCGAATGCCTTCGCGCCCGCTCGACAGAAAATCGGCGAATGACTGGCGGCTGAACAACCACCACTCCCAGTAATCATTGCCCGGGGTCACCCGGCGGGGTGGCCTGATGGCGTCCACCGAGGGATCGTTTCGACCGGTCAGCTGGTTCCAGTGTTCGACGCTGGAGAACCGGCGGTTGATCCAGCCGTGATAGGCCCGGATCGTGGCATCGTCGAAACCGGCGTACTCATGCCCAGGCGCAACGGACCCCGTCCAAGTGTGCTCATTGCCGAGCAGAAATCCGACCAGCGATGTATCGTTGGCGAGTTCCTGTGCCAGGCTGGCCCCGCTTCGACAAATCGCCGCCTTTGCCTCCGGCGTACAGAAGGCAATATCCGCAGTATCGCCACTCGCAAAGCAGGAGTGAGGCGTTTGCACATTGCCAATCTGGGGCAGCACCCGCAGCCCTTCCTCGCGAAAGCGGTCGAGTCTCTCCCGCTTCATCGGCCCTCAGGTGCGGATGGCGTTGATGCGGAGCTCGCGCATGAGACTCATGTCTCGTGCAAACTCCTCGGAGTGGGCTGGTCCGATCCATTGCTTGGGCTTGGAGTGCCAGGGCGAATAGCCGACCCCGCGGATGAATCCGTGAGGGGCTGCTGCTGGTGTTTTTGAGTTGGGAACCGGCGCAACCTCAGCCGCCTGACCGCCGGGCACCGCCACCGCCACCAGCAGGCTGGTTGCCACGAGCTTTTGGAGCCATGAACGACCAGGCCTGTGCGGCGACGTGAACCAATTGCCTTCGGCGCGTGACGCACGTGCGGAGTCGCCTCCGAGAGCAGCATGGCCTATTGGCATCATTTCACCTCGCGCACAAGAAGGTTTTCCCACGACACGGGCCCTTCCCGGGCAAACAAGCCGAGCGATCCATGTCCTCGGCCGACCCGAGCGGCCAGGGAGCGGCGTTCATCGAAGAACACCTCGAGAATGCCGCCGCTGAGATAAACCTGCACGAATACCTCGCCCCCTTTGCGGAACACGTGCCGCGCCGTCATCTCGGCGCCAAGCGGGACGCACGAATGCCATGGGTTCCAGCCGCAGAGGGCGATGGTGTCCTGAGCCGGATCGGCAAGAACGGCCACGGCGGCTTTCTCGATGGTCTCGCCCTCGCCACGCAGCACCAGGCAGGCCCGCGCGCCCTCGCTGATGCGAATCGTGGTCTCGAGATACAGGTCCTCCGGGGCATCGGTCCAGACAGCCATGGCCGATTGGCCGGTGGGAACATCCGCCTTGGCCGAGCCACGGGCCTTTTGCCACGAACCGCTGAGGGGCTGAAAGACCGTCGTGCCGCCACCACGGGTCGCGTCGGCCCCCTTGCGGCAGGCAGCCACGATCTCCTCGGCGCACCGCGAGGCGACGGAGCCATCGGCTTGGATGGAGAGTTCCCGCGGGAGCAACATGTCGCCGCCCCAGCCCTGGTCATACAGCCAGCCAAACAGCAGCCGTCGACGGCCGTCGAAAAGCGTGCGGCCTGCGGCAAGGCCTTTGTCCAGAGTCTCGATGGCTGGACGCGGCCACGGCCCGCGTGGCGATTCCGACAGTCTCAACTGGGTTCCTTCGTGCAGATAGAGAAGCGCCCAACGGTCGCCCAGCGGAAAAAGATCCGGGCATTCGGGCCACATGCACGAGTCGGGTTGCCATAGTGGAGGATGGATCTCCCAGGTCGCCAGGTCCGGCGACGTGGCCAGGGCGACGCATCCATTCTTGGATTGGCGGCCCGCGCCCGCCGCAGTCCGCGCCGTCGCCACCATCCAATACCTGTCATGCTCCGGCATCCAGACCACGCTCGGATCGCGCCAACCGGCTTTGAGGTCGTACCAGCGAGGGTCCAGCTGCACAGAAACGGCCGGATCCCGCTGCCACGTCTCCATGTCGGGGTCGCGGCTGATCCATCGGTCTGCACGGCTGTTGCCCGTGAAGGCGTAGGCGACGCCATCCTTGACGATGAAGCATCCCGTGCACCCGCGCATGGGAAGATCGGGATGCTCCTTCCATTCGAGCAGATTCCGCGAGGAGATATGCGACCAGACCAGGTCTTCGCTGGGGGGCGTCTTCTTCAGATAAAAAACGTGGTACGTCCCGTCGCGCCATATCGGCATCGGATCGCCGAAGCGAGCCCCTGCGGGACGGTAGTGAAACGACCGCCGCGGGTCGACGCCGTCATCGCCGCGTGCACTGGCGATCGCGAACAGTGTCGCCCCGAGGAGGAGGGCTCTCACGATCGTCATGGACGGGCGGCTCCGGCGGGCTACGGCTTGCCCGTGGCGGCGGTGTCGACGGCGATGTCGATCTGATTGGCGCCGGGCTTGACCGTTTGGCGGAGCGTCGAATTGCGGCTCACGGAGTCCGGCAGGCGAATCGCCCGCAACTCCTCAGGCATGAACGGCTTTCCGTCGCCGGTGAACGTCGGCTGAATCGACAGCCGGACGAGGCTTTCTCCCGGCATCACGCCAACCGTGTTGACGTTGAACTTCAATTCGTAACGGCCGTTGGCATCGGTGTAGCCCGTCGAGGGAGAAGCCCCCTTCACCTGCGGCTCGAAGTCGACACGGATGCCGGCCGGCGCGGGCCGGCCATCAATCGTGATCGTGCCTACAGCCGTGGCCCCCACGGACGGGCGGCAGCCACAGAAGGAGGCCAGGACGAGGCCCGCGACCATCGACAGGCCGATGGAATACTTGATGCAAATCATAGCGCGGCGGGCTCTCAGAAGTCAGAAATGCTGTTGCCGTCGTTGCGGGCGATGAGTTTCTGGAAAACGCCCTTGTTCGGGTTGACGTAGTCACCGAGCAAGCCTGGCAGTTGGGTGGCATCCGAGAGGTCGGCGCCCCAGATGAGGCCGCCTGCGGCAAACTCGACAGCGTCGTCGATGAACCGTACCGAGCCGTCACACATCGCGAATTGCACGCCACCGCCGTGAGCACTGCCAAATGAAAGCGTCGCACCGGAATTGATCTTTTCGGAGCCGTAGCGGAGCACCTGCGTCATGGCGTTTCCGGAGTCGGTGGTGCAGACCCAGATGGAGGGCATCAACGGATCATTCGCCGCAGTCGCCGCCTTCCCGCCGCCCTCGCCGATCAGGATTGTCTTGGACAGGCCATCCGTCACGTCCTTGAACGAGATACCGGTATCCTTCCGTATCGTGCCCAGCGAAGCACTACGCCGAACGGCCACCGTGCCGTTGTACGTCCACTTCGGCCCACCATTGCCAAGGTAGTTGGTCTTGCTCGAACGGATCGTGCCCCATCCCATGTCGGCTTGAATCTTCGCCGCCGGCGCGCCCAAGGCGACTTGACACGACGGGCAGATAAGGGTGGAAATCGCCTGATCCGCGACCGTCGGCGCACCGGTTCCCCATTCGGGATACCCATTCGGCACCTTGATCGCGCTGTAGACATCGACGTATTCCATGTAGGGCAGCACGAAGACCGTCCAGCCCCAGCCCATGTTGCCCGACATCGTGCCGCCGTAGGACCCGGTCGAGACGCAGGCCTGCGGCAGGCTCTTCTTGGCGTCGTTGAAGTTTTGCAGTCCCAAGGCGATCTGCTTGAGGTTATTGGAGCACTGGGAACGCCGGGCCGACTCGCGGGCGGCCTGCACGGCCGGAAGGAGCAGGCCCACGAGTGTGCCGATGATGGCGATCACGACCAAGAGTTCCACAAGCGTAAAACCGGCGGCCTGCGGCCGCCTGGCCTGAGCAGCGCCGACGGCGCTTGCGGCGCGAGCGGCAACTATCTGGCTGTTCATGACTCCCCCGTTCTCTTTCAATGCCTTTGGTTCATCGCCAATAGCAGTCCGCATTCCGCAGCCCGCCTTCCGCAATTGACATAGTAGATACCGTGGCCGGCCGGCGGTACCGTACCAAAGTACGGGGTGTTCGGCGGCTACCGAGACACGCGCAGGAGGCCCAGATCGAATCCTTTGGCCACGGCTCCCGCCCGATCGCCAACATGCAGTTTTTCGAGAATCGATGTCATGTGCCCCTTCACCGTCCGCTCCGAGATGGCCAGCCTGCGGGCGATCTCGGAGTTGCCAAGCCCCTGCCGCACGAGGCTCAGCACGTCGAGTTCTCGCGGCGTGAGGGCGGCGGCGAGTGCCGGCGACCGCTGGCTCCTGGCCACTCCGCGCTGGATGCCACTCTCGCCGCGGTGAACGGCGCGGATGGTGTCCACGATCAGGCCGTGATCAATGTTCTTACAGACAAACGCCGCGGCCCCCTCCCGATCGGCTCGGGCCGCGTCCTCTGGCGAGTCGGAAGAGGTCAGCACCACCACCCGCACCGCCGGGAATCGGGTCCGCAACGCTTTGAGCGTGTCGAAGCCATCGATATCCGGCAGGCTGAGATCGAGCAGGCAGACATTCGCACGGCACGTGCGAGCAAGCTCGATCGCCTGTCCGCCCGACCCTGCCTCACCAACCACGGTGAAATCGGGATGTCGCGCCAGCAGGTTGGCCAGGCCGGCTCGCAGCACCGGGTGGTCGTCCACCAGCAGCAGACGGATGGTTCGCGTCATGTTGGCACCACGATCGTCACCTGCGTGCCTCTCCCCGGCTCGCTTTCCAGCACGAATCTGCCGCCAATGCGATCGGCCCGCTCCCGCATGCCCTCGATCCCGAAGTGCCCTTCGCGGCCGCCGCCCTGGGCGCCCGGCGTAAACCCTAGCCCATCGTCGCGAACGACCAGCTCGACTGCCGCCGGCGCAGCGTCCATGCGGAACGACACCTCGATCGATCGCGCCTGCGCGTGGCGAACGGCGTTGAGCAAAGCTTCTTGAGCGATCAAAAGCAGATTGCCCGCGAGAAAGTCAGACAGCGCCACGTCGACTATTTCGGCTCGGACCGTGATCGCGACGTCGTGCTCGTCTCCGAGCCGCCCGGCGAGCTCGGCGATCGCATCGGCAAGCGGGCGGTTGCCGGGCGAGATGGCCCGAAGTGCCCACACCGTGCCCCGGAGCTGTCGCACCGCATGATCCACCATCCGGCCCATTGTGGCCAGATGCAGCGATGCGTCGTCCGCAAGACTGCCATCGGGATCCTTGCAGGCCGTGAGCTGGTAGCCGATCCCGGTGACGGTCTGCAGCACGGTGTCGTGCAGATTGCCGGCCAATCGGCTCCGCTCCCGCAGGGTCGCCTCGAATTCGACAGCCGTTTCCCGACGCGACTGGATCTCGGCGGCCAGGAGCGCCGCCTGGACCTTCACCTGCCGGCGGAGCAGCATCGCCCATGCCAGCGCCGCTGCCAGCACCAGCGCCACAACCGTCAACGCGGCGGCCAGACGGGGGGCCGTCCACCACGGCGGCCGCCGGATCACGACGATGTCCTCCGCGGACGGAACGAGCAGCGATATCCGCTCGACCACGGGGAGATTCCAGGGCCTCGCGGGCTGCGATGGTGGCTCGAGATCGAATTGCACGATCCCACGGATTCTGAGATCCGATCCCAGCTCCAAGCGCGGCATGGCGGCAAAGACCGCGGCTGGCACCACTGCCGTAAGCGGCATTCGGTCCGTGGCGAGAAGCAGCAAGCCACCCGCCGCTGTGTTGCGTATGTCGGTGAGCCTCGCATGGCATTCAATCAGACAGCCGTCGTAGTCACCAGGCTCCGCAATCCTGCCGGTCCGCGTGGCCGCGACGTTGATTTCCAGGATTCGATCGGGCTGGATAGCCATCGCTGCGGGGCGGTTGGCATGACCGATCTTCCGCACCTGCGCCTCGATCAGGCTCGCGGCCTGCGCGGCGCCACCGAGCACCCGGCTGCGGTCGATGAAGGCCGCCACTTCGACCACATCGCCAGGCTCAACCGTAACCTTGTTCGCTCCCTCCACGCGGACGCCGATGGCGGCCGATTGCAGGTAGAAGAGATGCCCCCCCGACGAGTAGCTGACGACGCCACAGGTTCGAATCCGATGCCGATAGCTGCCTTCGGCCACGAAGCGGGCGATCCGTTCCAGGGGCACGTCGGGGGCGTCGAAGGCGTTGGCACGCGGCGGCTCTGCGATCCGGAGATCCTCTCCTCGCACCATCAGGATGTTGGGCATGACGAGTTGTCCGCGGGTCGTGTAGCGGGTGGCTGCGACACCCGTGATCGAGATCAGACCGTCGACGAGCGCTACCGGGTCGGTCGGCAGCGACTCCTTCGGTATGGCGGCGCGAAACCGGCGGGAGCCGGCCTCCAAGGTGAGGAGCCAGCGCACCCCGTCGTCACGCACCTGCTGCAATACGCCCACTGTGGTGATCCACTGGGAATCATTGATCCCGCTGAAGAGGCCCTCGGCATCGGTGACGCGTGCCTCCGGAAACTGGATGTCATCGTCGCGTGACAAGATCCGCAGCGTCCGCGGGATGATCTGCGGCGCAAACGAGGCATCGTCGCGGAGTCCGGCAATTTCGACGAGCATGCCGGGCCGCACCTCGCGCCATGCTTCCTCGGAGTTCCACAGCCCACGCTCCTTGGCGACCCGGACGTCGATCCAAATCCCTGCCGTGTCGTCCTGCACGGCAGCATACTCGCCGGCGATCCGGTCTTGGGAGACCCAGGTGACGCGACCGCGGACGGTCACTGGACGGTCGCAGTCACCGCCCGCATCGCGATGGTCGCAGGCTGCCCGGATGGACGCGATGGTCGTCGGAGCAGGCTCCGAGGCTTCGATCGCGGCCGCCGTCGCGGGGAGTACGACAGCGAGCATCACGCTGCACAGCATGACAAGGAGGCGGGTCAAGGAGTCACGGCCCGGCCACGCACAGCGACGTCTCTCCTTCCAGCGGGTCGCTCGAGAGGAAGCGATCGTTCTCTTCGCAAGCATCGTCATCCGCCAACCTTGCAGTGCAAACGCAACCACTCATGTTTATCGATCCCACGCCGCAAGGATAGCAGTCGTGCCGTCGGTTTTCGAATTGGCTGACAGGCACGGACGGGGCCCTATGGGGATCCGGCTTGCCGCCACGGCTGCTGGAGATTCAGGCCTGAAGGGCGGCCTCGATCGCGCGAGCGGCCGTGATGCACTGCTCACCAAGGGCCGGAAATCGGTCAACAGGCATCCGCGACACGGGGGCCATGATCGTGACCGCGGCGAGCGGCGTGCCATGGAGATCGAGGATCGGAGCCGCCACGCAGTGGATGCCTTCGAGCCCCTCGGCGCGGTCGACAGCGTAGCCGCGGGCCCGCGACGCCGCCAGTTCCTGCTCCAACGGCTCGCGATCAGCCAGCGTCGTGGCCGTGAATGATTTCAGCGTGCGGCCGCGGAACCATTCGCTGCGACGCTTGTCGCTCCACCAGGCCAGGATCGCCTTTCCAGGTGCCGAGGAGTAGAGCGGCGTCCGCAGCCCCACTTCGCCGCAGACCTGCAGCGCGTAGGTGCCACGGAGTTGTTCGAGCACGAGCGCCTTTCCGCCTGACTCGATCAGCAACTGCACCGTCTCGCCGGTCGCATCGCGGAGTGCCCGCAGCGCCTCGTGACCGGCCAGCACGAGGCTCTGGTCGCCCGACTGTGGGCCAGCCATCTCGAGCAGTTTGCCCGAGAGGCTGTAGGTCTTCGTCGTGCCGTGCTGGAGACAGTAGCCCATCGCGACGAGCGTCTTGAGGATACGAAACACGAGGTTGGGCGTGATGCTCGACGCTCGCGCCGCCTGCGCGGCGGTGATGCCGCGCGGATGCCGCGCAACGAGGTCGAGAATCGCCAGCGTCTTGCCACAGGTGGGCGAGGGGAGGGCATCGAAGTCGCGGGCTGATGACGGAGTGCTTTTCCGCCTGGAGGCAGCGGTGCGCATAGAAGAATGCCTGTGCTCTTCATGACGAACGAAAACGAACCAACACACTATTGATTCTTATTTCAGAGTACGTTCTCATACAGGGAATGACAAACCGAGCCGATGACTTCCGGTTCCATTGCGTGCGCGGCACTGCGATGCGGTTCGCTTGGTTCGCCTTCTTGTGTGTCATCGCGTCGGTCGACGTCGCGGCCGCCGGCGAGGGCGAAGACCTCTTTGAGAAGGTCATCCGGCCGTATCTCATCGAGCGGTGCTACGAATGCCACGGCAGTCGCGGCACCCACGAGCATGATCTCTCGCTCGACTGGGCCGGCGGCATGCGGGAGGGCGGGTTTTCAGGACCAGCCGTCGTGCCCGGGAAGCCGGCCGAAAGCATGATCATGGCGGCGCTTCGGCATGAAAACGATCTGCTCATGCCGAAGGGCGGCCCTAAGCCGTCGGCTGAGATCGTCCGAGCGTTCGAGCGATGGATCGCACTGGGGGCGGCGGATCCTCGCAGCGTGCCCCCCTCGGCCGATGAACTCGCCAAGGAGACATCGTGGGACGCGATCTTTGCCCGCCGCAAACAGTGGTGGAGCCTGCAGCCGATCCAGCGGCCGGCCGTGCCGTCCCGCGATTCGGACGCTGCCACGTGGCTCGCAGCGAGCGACCATCCCGTTGACCGGTTCCTCGCGGCGAAGATCGCTGCCGCCGGCATCGACCCGGCCGGCGAAGCCGATCCCGACACGCTCCTGCGTCGGGCCACCTTTGCACTCACCGGCCTGCCGCCCACGCCCGAGGAGCGGGCGGCATTTCATGCCGACACCGCCCCCGACCGCTGGGAGAAACTCATCGACCGGCTCCTTGCGTCGCCCCATTTCGCCGAACACTGGGCCCGTCACTGGCTCGACTGCGTTCGCTACTGCGAGACGCACGGCAGCGAAGGGGATCCGGCCATCCCGCATGCCTGGCGGTACCGCGACTGGTGCATCCGCGCCATCCGCGACGACGTGCCGATCGACCGTTTCATCCGTGAACAGATCGCCGGCGACCTTTTGCCTGATCCGCGAATCGATTCAGCGACGGGTGTCAACGAATCAGCCCTCGGCATCGGGCACCTCCGGATGGTGCCTCACGGGTTCACGCCCACCGACGCGCTCGACGAGATGGTGACGTTCACCGACAACCAGATCGACGTGATCTCGAAGGCCTTTCTCGGACTCACCGTCTCCTGCGCCCGCTGCCATAACCACAAGTTCGACGCCATCTCGCAGGCCGATTTTTATGCGCTCTTTGGCGTGCTGGCGAGCTGCCGTCCGGCGCTGATCCACGCCGACGCACCGCAGTCGCGGCAACAGCACCGCGACCAACTCGCGGCGATCAAGGCCGCTATCCGACCCACGCTGGCAGACGTCTGGTCGCGGAACGTGGACTCGCTCCCAGAGGTGCTCGTTCGCACTGCCGCGGCCGCACTGGCGGACATCGAAGTGGCGAAGACAAAGCTGGCTAACGCGACAACGCCGAAAGCGGGCGAACCAACCAAGCAGGAGGACGAAAAGGCGGCTCGGGCAGAGCTCGGGAAGGTGGAGCAACGGCTCAGGGAATTCCGAAATGCCGACCATCCGCTGTCGGCCCTGGCAAGGCTGGAAGGTCTCGACGGTGAGCCGCGGCAGGATGCCTGGACTGCGCTCCGCACCGAGGCGGTGCGCGCGAGGCCGACAGTAGCCCAACTGGCGACCGTGCCGCCAATCGACACCTGGCTACGGTATGGCAACGGTGTCGACGCCCTCTCACCGCCGGGTGAGTTCCGCATCGAACCCGCGGGCGACCACTTCGTCACTCGTCTCCTGCCGGCTGGCATCCACTCGAACCTTTTGGTCGCGAGCGACGGGAGCGTCCTGCACTCGCCACGGTTCGTCGTCGAAACCGACTCGATTCGCCTGCTTGTGGCCGGCGAGGGGCAGGCTCGGGTGCGGCTGGTGGTGCGAAACTTTCCCCGCGATCAGCGGCTGCTTTATCCGGCGGCGACCCTTGAAAATGGCGTGCCGCAGTGGATCACACTCTCAACGAAATACTGGCGGGGTGAAGAGGCTCATCTAGAGATCGCGACGGCTGGTGACCTGCCCGTGGAGGCGGTCGACGGCAAGCGGTCGTGGTTCAGCCTCATGGCCGTCGACACCAGCACGGGCGAGCCACCGACGGTCGGCCTGCCACCCGCATCGCTCTTCGACCTTTTGCCTGCCGACGATGCTGGCATCACGGATGTCGCTCCGGCCGACAACGCTGCCTTGGCTGGCCTTTACCAGCGGGCCGTCCAGATGGCGATCGCCGCCTGGCGCTCCGGTACGGCGAGGGGAAGCCAGGTCCGCCTGCTCGACGCGCTCATCGCCGTCAACGCATTGCCCGCCGACGTGGCCACGGTGCGAGACGCCGCCGAGAGAGTCGCCCGCTATCGCGAACTCGATGCGGCCACACCTCCGCCCCTGCGGGCCCCCGGTGTCGTCGAGGGTACCGTCTTCGACCAGCCGCTCTTCGTCCGCGGCAACCACAAGCAGCCCGCCGATCCGGTGCCGCGTCGATTCTTGGAAGCGATCGACCCGCGGCCCTTTGCAGCCACAGATAGCGGCCGCCGTGAGCTCGCAGACCGGCTCGTGGCCGCAGACAATCCGCTGACACCCCGCGTCTTCGTCAACCGCGCTTGGCATCATCTGTTCGGCCGCGGCATGGTGGCTACGGTCGACAACTTCGGTCAGATGGGTGATCTTCCCTCGCATCCCGAGCTCCTCGACTTCATTGCCTCGCAGTTCGTCGCGTCGACCGCCGTCGACTCTACGGGCTCGCCGCCACGGCCCTGGTCACTCAAGTCGCTCGTACGGCTGCTGGCCACGTCGCGGGCCTTCCGACTCGCGGTGCAGCCCTCGGAATCGGCCCGCCGCCTCGATTCCACGAACACGCTTTTTTCCCACGCCCGACTCCGCCGCCTGGAGGGCGAATCGATCCGCGACGCGCTCATGGCCGTGTCAGGCGGGCTCGACCGCAGGCCGTTCGGCCCGAGCGATGCCGGCGGCTCGTCACGGCGGGCCATCTACCTCGGCATCATTCGCAACCAGCCCCATCCGTTTCTGTCTGCGTTTGATCCGCCAAGCACACAGTCGACGCAAGGCCGCCGCGACGAGTCGCACGTGCCGGCACAGGCGCTCGTGCTCATGAACAGTCCGTTCGTGAAAGACCTTGCAATGAAGCGGGCCGAGCGACTCGCGTCTGAATCCGGCGACCAGCCCGTCGACCAGCGGGTCGAGCGGCTCTTCGTGGAGATGCTCGGCCGCGAGCCGACAGCCGCCGAGCAGGCGGCGTCGCTGACCTGGATCAACGAACTCGCAAAGCAGCACGGCATCAGCGGAGAGAGAGTCGCAGCACACGCCCCGCTCTGGGCCGACGTCGTGCATGCTCTCTTCAACACCGAGGAGTTCATCCATGTCGACTGATCCTCCTTCGGTGGACAGCATGCAGTATTTGCTTCGGCTGCCAGCCTCCCGAAGGCACTTTCTCGCCCGGTCGTCGGCCGGCTTCGGCCTGGCGGCCCTCGCGGGCATCCTCGGCCGGCAGACAGCCACCGCGGGCGTGGCCACGGCGACGCAGCCGCGAGCGAAGCGGGTGATCTTCCTGTTCATGAGCGGCGGCGTTTCGCACGTCGATTCGTTCGACCCGAAGCCGGCCCTCGTGACACACGCCGGAAAGCCGCTGCCCGGCCCGATCGAGCGCACGCAGTTCAACAACAACGGCCTGATCATGCCGGCCCAGTGGGAGTTTTGCCCACGGGGAGAGTGCGGCACCGAGATCAGTGAACTGTTTCCCGAAATGGCGAAGCACGCCGACAAGCTCGCCGTGGTGCGGTCGATGACGGCGAAGTTCAGCGAGCATGCCCAGGGCAACCTGTTCATGCACACAGGCTTTCCGATTCTCGGGTTCCCGAGTGCCGGCGCCTGGGCCGTCTACGGGCTGGGACGCGAGTGCGACGAACTGCCGGGATACGTCGTCCTCAAAAGCGGTGACGCGGGCGTGCCCCACGGGGGCGTCGCCTGTTTCGGCAATGGCTTTCTGCCGAGCGACACTCAAGGATCGATGCTCGCCTGCGATGCCGACCCAGCCCTTCGCAATATCCGGCCATGGGAGCCGGCCGACCGCCAGCGGCGCAGGCTCGACTACCTTGCCACGCTCAACCGCGGCTTCGGTGCCGAGGCGGCCGCAGCCGACGCCATCGAGGCGGCGATCCGCAACCATGAAACCGCCTTCCATATGCAGGCCGCCGTGCCCGCGCTCACCGACCTGTCGGGCGAGACCGAGGCCACGAAGCGGCTCTACGGCCTCGACGCAAAGGACCCGAAGCAGGCGGCCTACGCCCGGCAGTGCCTGCTCGCCCGTCGGCTCGTGGAACGGGGCGTACGGTTCGTGGAGCTTTCCTGCCTGGCCTACAACATCGGCGGCGGCAACGGCGCGAATCCCTGGGACCAGCACAGCGAGGTGAAAAAAGGGCACGAGACGATGGCCCGGCAGGTGGACCAGCCGATCGCGGCATTGCTCGCCGACTTGGACCAGCGCGGCCTGCTCGACGACACGCTCGTGGTTTGGGCCGGCGAGTTTGGCCGCACGCCTTTCTCCCAGGGGAGCAACGGCCGCGACCACAACCCGATGGGATTTTCGATCTGGATGGCCGGCGGCGGCATGAGGGGGGGCACCGTGCTCGGAAGCACAGACGAATTCGGCTACCGCGCCGTTGAGGACGTCACGACCGTCTACGACCTCTGGGCCACCGTGCTCCACCAACTCGGCATCGACCACGAAGACCTCACGTTTCGCCACGGTGGCCGTGACATGCGGCTGACCGACGTGCATGGCAACGTCATGAAGAAAATCATTGCCTGATTCGTTTCCGTCCCTCCCTCTCTTATCAACACGAGGACTTCCGCCCCATGGCCTCCGGCTTCAGGTCCGAACTCACTGGCTGCTTCTCAACCCCCTGCGACGACAACCCCACGGTCGTCATGCTCGAGGCCGCCTACCGTCGCCTGGGACTCAACTGGCGATACATCAACGCCGAGGTGCAGCCCGACGGCCTCGCCGCCGCCGTCGCCGGTGCCCGTGCCATGGGCTGGAGAGGTTTTAATCTGTCGATGCCACACAAAGTGGCGGTGATCGAGCACCTCGATGGCCTCGGCGAGAGCGCGAGGCTGATCAATGCCGTCAACTGCGTCGTCCGCTGCGGCAACACGCTCATCGGCGAAAACACCGATGGCAAGGGGTTTCTGTCGTCGCTCGTGCCGGTCCGCAATCCGCAGGGGGCCCACGTGATGCTGCTGGGCGCCGGCGGCGCGGCCCGGGCTATCGCCGTGGAACTGGTGCTCGCCGGCGCCAGCAAGCTCTCTATCGTCAACCGGTCGGCAGACCGCGGTGAAGACTTGGCAAAGCTCGTGCGGGCGGCAAAGCCGATCGAGGTGACCGCGACGGCCTGGACCGGCAACGTGGCGATCCCCGCCGATGTCGACGTGCTCGTCAACTGCACGAGCATCGGGCTGGGCGACGCCACCGCCCGCGTGCCGATCGCCGTGGAAACGTTGCGGCCCGGCCTGATCGTGGCCGACGTGATCCCAAACCCGCCGCAGACACGGTTTCTGACCGAGGCCAGAGCAGCCGGCTGTACGACGCTCGACGGCCTGGGCATGCTCGTGGGGCAGGGGGTGCTTGGTGTCGGCTACTGGAGCGGCATCGACGTCACCGCCCCCGCCACGGCCAACATGGCGGCCACGATGCGAAACGCACTGGAGGAGGTGTTTTCATGAGCTCTCGAACCTATTGCACGATGCGCGGGATGCGCGAACGTTTCGTCGTCGCCGCAGTCCTGTTGGCGGGCACGGTCCATGCAGCCGACCTGCAGCCGCAGGAGCGGACGATCAACTCCCAGCCTTCCTGGATTCTTGCCAACGTTGACGTCGAGGTCGCCGTGACCAAGCTCGGCGGCCAGATGGCCCCAGTCACCTTCGATCGCAGGAGCAACGCTCCGATCCAGCCCTACCACATCTCACCGTGGCAGGATGAGGGCTTGAAGGATCTGCCCGCCGCCGTGCTCGCGCCCCTGCGGGGCGATTTTTTCTGCATACCCTTCGGGGGCAACGCAGGTGCCCACGGTGGCGAACAGCACGTGCCGCACGGCGAGGCGGCAACCGCCCAATGGTCATTCACCGGACGCGACCGCAAGGCCGACGGCACCGAATCGCTCACACTCACGCTCGACACGATGGTCCGACCTGGAAAAATCACGAAGGAACTCTCGCTCGTGCCGGGCCAGCCGGTGGTCTACAGCCGGCACATCATTGAGGGGTTTGCGGGCCCGGCTCCGCTCGGCCACCACGCCACGCTCGCGATGCCGGAGGAGGAGGGTTCCATCGCGGTCTCCGTGAGCCCATTCCGGCTGGGCATGACATGCCCAGGGGTCTTTAGCGACCCTGCCAATCGCGAGTACCAGTCGCTTGCCAGTGGCGAGACCTTCACTGACCTGGCACGGGTACCAAGCCGCTGGAAAGAGCCCGCAGACGTCGACTGCACGCGGTTTCCAGTACGGCGCGGCTACGCGGACCTGCTCGCGGTGTTTGCCGATGAAAAGGCACTCAATGGCAGGCCCGCCTGGACGACCGCCGTGAACACGAAGGATCACTGGGTCTGGTTTTCGCTCCACGATCCCTCCGTGTTGCCCGCGACCGTGTTCTGGATCGAGAACCGCGGCCGCCACGGGCTGCCCTGGAACGGCCGCAACAACTGCCTTGGACTCGAGGACGTCTGTGCCTATTTCGCGGAAGGGCTCGTCCCTTCGACGACACCCAATCTGCTCTCGCAGCAGGGCATCCGCACCGCGGTCGAACTCGACGCGAAGCGGCCCACCGAGATCCGCTACGCCCAGGGAGCGGCCCGCGTTCCGGCGGGATTCGACCGGGTCAAGACGATTGACTTCTCGACGCCGGAACAGATCACCCTCGCGGCGGAATCAGGAGCGACCGTAACTGTGCCGGTGCGGTATGAATTCGTGCTCGGCAAAGCAAAGAGGGACTGAACAATGATTACCCGGATGCGGCTCAGAGCCTGCGTCATGCTGGCCGCATGCGGGCTGTTCCTCGGCTGCGGGGCACCGGCTGCCACGCCGCAACAGGCTTCAGTGTCGCGCGGAACGATCTGCGTCTCGCTGCTCGCGCTCGACAACCCGTTCTTCAAGGTGATCGGCGACGCGATCGCCGCCGAGGCGGCAGAGCAGGGCTTTCAGGCCACCATCGTCAGCGCCGACAAGGACGTGGCACGGCAGGGCAACCAGATCAAGGACTTCATCGTCAAGAAGGCGGCGGCCATCGTGCTCTCCCCCTGCGATTCGAAGTCGATCGTGCCGGTGATCCGCGAGGCCAACGCGGCGGGCATCCCGGTCTTCACGGTCGACATCCCTTGCAATGAGCCCGGCGTCGCGATTGCAACGCAGGTGGCCACCGACAACGAAGGGGGTGGCCGCGAGGCCGCGCACGCGATGATCGAGGCGCTCAGTACTGATGGCCGCGCTGCCGGGGGCAAGATCGCCGTGCTCCACTTCAAGCAGGCCGAGTCATGCCAACTCCGCGTGAAGGGGTTTCGTGCTGTGATCGAGGCCCACAACGCCTCCGCACCGGCGAAGATCGACATCGTCACCGAACTCGAGAGCAACGCCGCCAAGGACGTCGGCTTCAAGGCAATGGAGGATGCGTTGCAGGCTTTTCCCGACCTCCGCGGCGTGTTTGCCATCAACGACCCGGCGGCGCTCGGCGCCCGCGCGGCCCTCGAAAAGGCCGGCAAGACGGAGCAGATCGTGATCGTCGGCTTCGATGGCCAGCCGGAGGGAAGGCAGGCCATCCGCGATGGCAAGATCTACGCCGATCCGATTCAGTTTCCCGACAAGATGGGGGTGCAGATCGTCGAGGCGATTGTTCGTTGGTCTCGCGGTGAAACGCTCCCGCCACAGATGCTCATTCCCACGAGCCTCTACCGCAAGGCCGACGCGGACAGGGATCCGACACTCGCACCAGAGGCCGGCCGATGAGCGACGATCACGCTGGCAGGGCTCGGCTTTTCTTCGTCGGACACCGTCGCCACCAGCGCCGTGGCCGTCTACGACGTGCCGCCGGATCCATCAGATGCATCGATTGTCACGCCGATCTCCGCGAGCGTGAGCCGGCGGCCTTTGAGCACTTGAATCCGACGACAGCGATCGACGGCCTCGGTCGGAAAAAGCTGGTAGCCAGCGGGCGTCGACTGTGCCGGATGCAGCAGGCCGAGCTTCGTCCAATGGCGGATCGTTGGCACCGACTCACCGACCGCCTTGGCCAATTGACCAATTTTCAAGAGTATCCCAGTCGGCGAGGCCGCAGCCTGCCGGCTGCGACCGGCCCCGTCGCCCGCGGCATCGAGGTAAATGTCGAGCGACCGGTCCACCGCACGAATGATGAGGCTGTCGTAGGCCGTCCTTGGACCGCCGAGCTGTGCTGTTTCGAGAGCCCCCAGATAGGCCGCCCGGTCGCGAGGACGGATGATGGCCGGGGGATAGCCGTGGATCATCAACAGACAATTCATGAGCAGCCGCGCGGTACGGCCATTGCCGTCGATGAAGGGATGGATGCTCACGAGCCGATAATGCGCCTCCGCGGCGAAGTGCACCGGATGGAGGGCGGATCCGGATTGGAGCCAATCGGAAAAATCCCGCATCATGTCTGGCACCCGTCGAGGATTCGGCATGACGACGGTCGAGCCGGCGATCCGAACCGGCACGGTGCGATAGGAGCCGGCGCCGGCATGATCGATGCCCTCGAGCACCAGTTCATGCAGGCGAAGGACTTCCTGCTCGGAAACGACGCGCTGACGGCCGACGATTTGGGAGACGAAATCGATGGCCCGCGCATGGTTGGTCGCCTCGAGATGTTCCTTGAGGCTCTTGCCCCCGACGGTCATTCCCTTTTCCAGAACCACGGCAGTCTCTCGGCGGGAAAGCGTGTTGCCTTCCAGCGCATTGCTCGTGTAGGTCAACTCGACCCGAAACCACGCTTCGAGACTGCTGAGAGCCTCGGGCGGCAGGGGCCGCAGGCGGTCCAGTGCCTGTTTTTTGGCGTCTATCGAATCGAATTTCATACATAAACCATAACGTGATGGTTTATGGTATTCAAGGACTTTCCCGATGACTTCTGACCCCTCCGCGATCCCGCTGCTCTCCATGCGGGGAATCAGGAAGTCATTTCCCGGGGTGCAGGCGCTGCGCGGGGTCGATCTCGACGTGCATGCCGGCGAGGTGCTCGCGCTGTTGGGCGAGAACGGCGCGGGGAAGAGCACGCTGATGAAGGTGCTCGGAGGGGCCCATCGAGCCGATGCCGGCGTGCTGGAGATGGATGGCGCGGAAGTCTCATTTGGCTCGCCGCAGCAGGCCCGCGCAGCCGGCATCGCCGTGATCTACCAGGAGTTCAATCTGGTTCCCGGACTCACGGCTGGCGAAAACATCTTCCTCGGGCAGGAGGTAACGCGGGCGGGCTTCGTGGCACGCGGAGAGGAACGCCGCCGGGCAGCGGATCTCTTCCGCAGGCTCGGCGTGGCGATCGACATCGACACTCCCTGTTCTCGGCTCACCACCGCGCAGCAGCAACTCGTCGAGATCGCCCGGGCATTGGCCCGCGACACGAGGATCATCGTCATGGACGAGCCCACCGCCGCCCTGACGGCGGGCGAGGTGAGCCGGCTCTTCGAGATCATTCGTGACCTCAAGTCACGCGGCATCGCGGTCATCTACATCAGCCACCGGCTCGACGAGATTTTTGCGCTGGCCGACCGAGTGGTCGTGCTCCGTGACGGTCGGAACGTCGGCACGCGGCCGCTCGAGGGACTCGGCCGGACCGAACTGATCAAGATGATGGTCGGCCGCGAACTGGCCGACGAATATCCACGACGCACGACCATTCCCGGCCCCGTGAGACTGGTCGTCAGCGGCCTCTGCCGGGGCAAGGCCGTCCGCGACGTCTCGTTCACGGTGCGGGCAGGGGAGATCCTGGCGATCGCCGGTCTCGTGGGCGCGGGCCGCACGGAGACGCTGCGGCTGATCTTCGGGGCTGACCAGAGACACGCAGGCGATATTATCCTTGATGGATGCAAGCTCGACATCCGCTCGCCCCGCGACGCCATCGCGGCCGGCATCGGCCTGCTCACGGAAGACCGCAAACTGCAGGGTCTCGTGCTCGGCCAGTCGATCCGCGAGAATTTTGCATTGCCAAACCTCGGCACGCTCTCGCAGTTCGGGTTCATCGATGGTCGCCGCGAGCGGGAGGCCTTCGGACGGCACGTCGACCAACTTCGCATCAAGGTGCCGCACCAGGAAGAACGCGCCCGGAATCTCTCCGGCGGAAACCAGCAGAAGGTGGTGCTCGCCAAGTGGCTCGAACGCGACTGCGAGATTTTGTTTTTCGACGAGCCCACCCGGGGGATCGATGTGGGCGCCCGGCATGAGATCTATCTGCTCATGAACGAGCTGGCGGCCCACGGCAAGGCGATCGTGATGGTCAGTTCGGAACTGCCCGAGGTGCTCGGGCTCGCCGACCGGATCCTCGTCATGCACGAGGGCCGCATCACCGGCGAGATCGTGAGCGGCCCCACCGTCACCCAGGAAGATGTCATGCGGCTGGCGATGGCCTGACGCATCACCGGTTCCAGAAAGGACTTTTCGATTCATGCAGTCTCTCCTTCGCCGACTGGCCACCGACTACGGCATGCTCGCCGTGCTCATCCTGCTGGGCATCGTCTTCAGCGGACTGACGCTCGAGGAGCAGCCGGCCACCGACGCCGCCGCCGCCAGACGCGTTGCCCAGGCGATCCGCCGCCAAGTCCCCGGAAGCGCCCGCGTGCTGGTGGCAGTACGCCCCGCGCCGGAAGAGGGAATACTCGCCGATTCGCTCCGCCGTGAGATCGCCGCCGCCGGAATGGAGGTTGCGGACGTCGTGCGGGGCGAACCGCAGGCCGTACGGGCCTCGCTCGAGAAGATCGTTGCGGCAGGCGGCCGGGTCGACGCGGTGGCGGCCACGGAACGCACTGGTTCGTGGCTCGTCCTCACCGAGATAAAGGAGATCTTCCCGGCGCTCGGTGCACCGCCGATCTTCGTCCCGGAGAGCTATCGCTGGCCCACGTTCCTCAAACGCGATAACCTGCTCAACATCGCCAACCAGATCGCCGTGATCGCGATCATGGCGATCGGCATGACGATGGTAATCATCACCGGGGGCATCGACCTCTCGGTGGGCAGCCTCGCGGCATTGTCGGCTGTCACGGCCGCCCGGCTGATCCGCGACCATGCCGGGGGCGTGGAAGCCTCGACGGTGGGAATGGTGTTCGCCTGCATCGCGGCGATCGGCCTCTGCGGACTCCTCGGCGGACTCTCCGGGACACTGATCACGCTCTTCGACATTCCGCCCTTCATCGTGACGCTCGCGATGATGCTCGTCGCGAGCGGTTTGGCCTACCTCGCGTCAGCCGGGCAGTCGATCTACCAGATCCCCGAGTCATTCGTCTGGCTGGGCCGTGGATCGGGGCTTTTCGGACTGCCGCACGCGGTCGTGCTGATGCTCCTGTTGTATGGGGCCGCGCATGTGCTCATGTCGCAGACCGTCCTTGGTCGCTACCTCTACGCCGTCGGGGGCAACCGCGAGGCGGCACGGCTCTCGGGCGTACCTGTCCGCCGCGTTCTGCTGCTTGCCTACGTCGTGTGTGGCCTGCTCGCAGGCCTGGGCGGGGTGATCATGGCGTCGCAGCTCAAGAGCGGCTCACCCACGTACGGAAACATGTACGAACTCTACGTGATCGCAGCCGTCGTGGTCGGCGGCACGGCCCTGTCGGGCGGCGAGGGAAAGATCCTCGGCACGCTCATCGGCGCGTTCATCATCGCCGTGATCCAAAACGGCATGAACCTGACGAACATCGAGAGCTACACACAGAAGGTCGTGCTCGGACTTGTCATCCTGGCCGCCGTGCTCGTCGATCGGGTGCGGCATCGATAAGGAAGACCGCCCCGCACTTACCGTCGGACGTCGATCACGCCGACGGCGAGTCGGCCGTCGGTCACGTAGGGATCGCCACCGCCATTGCGTCCCTCGCGGATCCGGTGAAACGGGTCGACCCAGTAGTACCCGTCGAGCACTCCCGCGCGGGCGGTGTCGTTCACGAGCTTGTTCCGCTCGCCATCGATTTCGGGTCCGATCTTGTGCGTGATGCCACCTGTGGTTCGGCTCAGCTCGACCCGCTCGTCATACGTCGCCGCACCAAGCCAGAGCGGCTCGCCGTTTCGGTCCACCTCCGGCGAACACCAGAACCGGACATGGTGCCGCTGTTTTGGGCTGTCGCCGACTGGCTGTTCGAAAGCGGCATCCTGCTTGCGGCCCCAGACATACAGGTCGCTCACCGGAGCATGGGCGTAGGGCTTCCGCAACACGACGTCGGCAGCGATGCGAACCGAAGTCTTCAACGTGATCGGATCAGCCGCATACCAACCGGCGGCGGCAAACATCCGATGCAATTCCTCTTCTGTGCCGATGAAGGCAATGTTGATGGCGTCGCCCTGACGGCCCTGCGCCGTCGTGGTATGTCTCGGCGATCGGGCAAGGGCCGGGTGCCCGTCGATTCTTTCGGCGGGCGGCTGTGCCGGCGGCTCCGCGTGCAATGCGGACAAGCCGGCGAACAGGAACAGGAACGCAATGAAAACGGACTGCTCCATCCGAAAAGACGTCATGTACGTAGGCTCGCGCAGGCGTGAATGCATGAAACTCCTTCTGGCGCGGGGACTCTACCCAACGCCCTCCGCGAGCCTCAAGACCAGTCTGCAGGGGCTGCATATGGCCGATACTCGGCCCCCGCCGTCCCGTACACGGCCACTATCCCCCGGCTTACGCCGGGGGCTTTTATGGGAACCAGCGACCACGGCCCATACAAGCCCGGAGCGTCAGCGGTGGGATGTGCCCGTCACGCCCCCGTACCAGCCAGTTCTTTCACAATGCCCGTGCTGTCGCCATGCGATTCCACGTCAATGCCGGTTCCCTTGAGCAGCGTAAGCCACACGTTGCACAAGGGCGTTCCCTTTGGCTTCGCGATGTGCTGGCCAAGCTTGATGCCGGCCCCGCCGCCCGCGAGCAGCGTCGGGCAGTTGTCGAGGTAGTGGATCGAGCGGAGGTTGCTGCCGAATACGACCGTCGTGTGATCAAAGAGGCTCGATCCGTCGGTTTCTTTCGTCGCCTTCAGCCTGTCGAGTAGGGTCGCCAGCATTTCAGCCTGGGCCTTGTCGCGTTGCTTCGACGCATCCATCCGCGGCCCCGGGGCATAGTGGCTCATGTCGTGGGACCCCACCTTGATGCCGAGGCTCGTGAGCAGGTGCTGGATCGGCTGGCGAAACGTGAGCACACGGCTGCTGTCGGTCTGCAGCGCGGCGACGATCAGGTCATACATCAGCAGCACCTCGTCGCGGCCGACGAGGCCCTCGCCGGGCGCCGGCAGCGGAGCCTTGGGCTTGGGCGCACTGAGCCACCGCTCCTCCTTGGAGAGCCGCGTCTCGATGTCGCGAACTCCCTGGAAATATTCGTCGAGCTTGTCGGTGTCGGCGGCATTGAGGCCCCGCTGCACGCTCTTCGCATCCTCGAGCACGGCATCGAGCACGCTCCGCTTCTCTGCGAGGAGTTTCTGACGCTGCTCCAGCGGCGTGTCTTCCGTGGAAAACAGCTTGTGGAAGGCGATCGCCGGGCTGTTGAACCCGGCGATCGGCTTGCCGCGATGATCCCACGCCAACGACAGCCCGGTGCCGTGCCCGGACCCATCCAGTCCGGGCTCGCTGGCGTTCAACTGGATCGAGGTGAACCGCGTGTCCCTGCCGAGTTGCGCGGCCGCGACCTGGTCGAATGAGATCGAGTTGTGGAAGCTCTGGCCGGCGGAAGCGAAGGGATTGGCCCCTGTCAGCCAGAACGTGCTGCCCCCGTGCGGATTGTTCGCGAACTTGTGCGAGCAGCCCTGCACGATCGTGAAGTCGCTCTTGTGGCGGGCCAGTGGCGCGAGGCCCTCTGGCAGCGTGTAGCCGGCACCAACGTCGCTGTTCTTTGGAAACCACGTCTCCTCGGTCACGCCGTAGCCGATCCCGAGGCAGACCATGCGTTTCGGCGGCGCCGCGGCGGCCGCAGCGCGGGCAAACCGCCGGAATCCGAGCGACTCGAGCGTCGGCAGCGCCAGGAGCGTGCCGGCGGATTTCAGGAACCGGCGGCGGGATGATGCGGTGAACATGGCTATGGTCTCCGGGAAACTGCTACTTCGTTCGAAACGCGCGGCTCTGAACGACTGCATGGATGAACTCGCGAACTGAGTAATCCTTATCCCCAGCCCGCTTGACGATCGCCTTGACGAGTTCGTCGTCGGAGAAGCCGACGGGCCTGCCAAGGGCGTATTCGAGCAGGGCCTCGGTGAATCCCGTGGCGAACGCATCCGGCCGTGAGGCGATGATCTCCCGCAGCTCATAAAAATCCTTGAACTCGGGCCCGCCGTGCAGGGCACCGGCCGGCTCGATCTTCCAGGTTTTCGTGCCGACGCCATCTTTCACATACGAATCCTCCGTCCGCCACCGGCCCGCAGCGTCGAAGTTCTCGAGGCCGAAGCCGATCGGATCGATCCGGCGGTGACATGAAGCACACTGCGGCTCCTCCTGATGGAGCCTCAGCCGCTCGCGGCTCGTCAGCAGTTTGCCTTCGAGCCGGGTGAGTTGCGGCACGTTGGGCGGGGCAGGAGGGGGCGGATCGTGGAGGAGCTTCCTGAGCACCCAGGCGCCGCGCTCGACGGCGCTCGTATGCTCACCATTGCTTCCCATGGCCATCACCGCGGCCATTCCCAGCAGGCCGCCGCGATGTGAGTCGGCCGGCAGTTTTACTTTCTGGAACTCGTCACCCGACACGCCGTCGAGACCGTAATACTGTGCCAACACACCGTTGACGACCGCGAAGTCACTCTTGAGCAGGTTTTTCAGGCTGAGGTTTTCCCTGATCAGCAGCCCGATCGTCTCGAAAATCTCCTGCCTGGAGAGGGCTTTCGTCGCGAGGTCATAGTCGGGATAGAGCTTGTCGTTAAACTGGAAAAAGTCGAGCCGGTCGAGACCGAGCCAGTGGTGGGTGAACGCGGTCACGAACTCTTGCGACCGCGGGTCGGCAAGCATCCGGTCGACCTGCTTGGCACGGCCCTCCGGCACCTGCAGTTCCCCCGCCTTGGCCGCCTCGAGCAGAACGTCGTCCGGTGGACTGCTCCAGAGGAAGTATGACAGCCGTGAGGCCAGTTCGAGATCGTCGAGCTTTCGCCGTTCCTGCTCGCCCAGTGGCTCCGCAAGATAGATGAAGTGCGGAGACGAGAGCACGATGGCGATCGGCTCCTTGACCGCCTCACGGAACGGCTTCCCAGCGGTACGATACTTCTCGAAGATCGCCACGAGGCGGTCAACGTAGCCCGCCTCGGGCTGCCGTCCCCGGAAGGCCCGCAGGGCAAACCGCTCGAGCGCGCCGCGAATATCCTGCTCAGTCGAAGGTTTCGTGGCCCCGGGCTGGTCGACCGCAGGCACGGTGAGGAGTTCGGCCAGCGCTGCCGGCGCCGGCTGGTCCGCACTGAGCGGCCCTTCGGCCTCGATCCAGTCGATCCAGATGGCGAAGGGAGGCCCCACGCCGTTCTTGCCGTGGGCGTCGAAGAAAAATCTGTGTGCCTTTTCGTTTGTGTCGTGGATCCCCTTCTCGTAGATCCAGAACCCGCGAGAGCCACCGGAAGTAATGCTCACGGGGATCTCCAGGATCTGGGGCTCCGCGAGCGTGCCTGTCACCTGCCGACAGCCCTCGACGGCATAATCCTGGTGCCGACGGCCGAATTCGATGAATCGCCGTTCGAGCGGCGCGTCGTCAAGTGCCGCGACGCGGAGACGAAGCATGTATTCTCCCGGGGGCCAATCTCCGGGCACGTTGAAGGACTGATACGGGTGGACGTAGACATCGTAGACCGAGAGCAGGGCCCCGGTCTCGACGAGTGGGTGCGATGCGTAGGCCTTGTGATAGGGCACGTTGAGCTTCCACCAGCCGTCACCTTCGTGCAGCGCGTGAATCACATCGGTCCACCCGAAATCCTGCGGTGACTTCGCCCCTTGCAGGCGATTCCAGCCCTTGATGAGGGCGTAGGGGTCTTTGGGGCCGGACTTCCGCAACTCACCCGCCACCGCCTCGTTCTCTGGCCGTGCTGCGGCCTGCTCCACGTCCGCCATCCATTTCACAAGGCGATCGCGGGCGTCAATCCGCTCGTCGAGCGACTTTCGGATTTTCGCCGTTGTTCCCTCCTCGGCCTCGACGTGCACTTTCCTCGGCTTCTTCGCTCCGCCGTACCTTTTCCACGCCTCGTCCATCGCGATCATTCCGAGGGCGTGATACTGCTCGATCTGATCGGAGGAGATAAAGAGGCCGGAGCCGACCGTGTCGAACCTGCCCGACTGGCCATCGGCCGGCAGTTCATGCACGTCGATGTCCACGCCCAAGAGATCGCGGAGCGTGTTGGCATACTCGCGGCGGTTGAGCCGGCGCATCGTCACCGCGCCGCCAGAGTCGGCGAGCGTCTTTCTCGCCGTGACCATCACGTGGGCCAGATCGTCGAGCAAGTCGGCCTTCGCAGCCGCCTCGATCTGCTTCTCGTCGTCGGGCGGCATCTCGCCCGAGTTCAAGACATTGAGCACCCTCTGCCACCGCTCGGCCGCCTCGAGCGAATCGACCGCCGCAGGCAGCGTGTCGACACGGAAGCCGCCATTCGTATCGTCCGGACCGTGGCACTTGAGGCAGTGCGCGGCGAGGAGGGGCTGCGTGGTGGGCTTCACCGCCGGAGGAGCCGGACGCTCGGCCAACGCCCAGTCGCCTGCAAACAGGACCGCCGCCAGTCCCGCAGCAGTCATGCAGCTCCAACATCCGTTGACCATGGCAAGCGAATCCGTGGGGCAGGGCGGCGACAGACCTCCGACCACGGTCTAGTATCGTCCGGGAGCGACCGCTACGGAAATGGATTCCTTGCCGGCTCTTTGTGTGTTTTCGGGCAGCGATGCGGTCGGCGGCCGCTCCCGTCACTCCCACCGGAGATTGCGAATCTCGCGAGGCCCAGCCCAGGGTTTCCCTGGCATTGGCTGCTTGGTGCCATCGCGGACGACATCGCCGGTAGGGCCCACGCTGAGCTGCGTGACGGTCCGCCAGTTCGCCAGCGGGGCCGTGAACTTGGGATCGGTGGCGGCCAGTTCATCGAGGCTCACCGACACCGTCTGCCAGTCGGGCGAGCCCTTCAGCTGCTTGACGGCGTTGTAGCTGATGGCCGGCTTGCCCTTTTCGACGGCTCCCCAGCCGTTTGTCTCGAACTCCACCACGAGCTGGTTGTCGGACTCGCAGCGGATGTCGAACACCAGCTTCGCTCCGTCGGTCCCTCGCCACTTGGGATCCTTGAGCTTCCGAGTGAATGCCCGCCACAGGGGAGGGTGTCCCCAGTTGCTCCGGTACCAGTCGTGCCAGCTCCTGCTGCCGTCGTCGATCATGCGATCGGCCTTGTCCGTGGCCGTCACGCCTGCCGCCGCGAGCGCCGCGGGCGCGAACGACACGACGCGGGAACTGATCGTGAAGACATCAGTGTTTCCGTGTCCGGGCGGGTTCGCAATCTTTCGATACGCTTCGGGCAGTTCGTAGGTCACGTTGGCAAACGCGAAGAAGGGCTCATCCACGCTCATCACCGGGCAGCGGGCCTGCCAACGATCGCCGGCCTCGACCGCCTGACCGTCCCGCCAGAATCGGGTCAGCACGTGCGGATCGGCGGAGTAGTAGACATCGACCCGCTTCACCGGCCGCGACTGGTCGGGCCTGACGCTGACCACGGGAACGCCGTCAGCGGCCTTCAGATCAACAGCGATCTCGGGCGAGGAGGGCATGCGGAAGCTGCCCTTGAGGTGCTGCTCGAACCAGAGATGCTGGGTGATCGCGTAGTCGTCTCCATGATGGTGGTTGAAGTGCGGCGAGATGCTGAATCGCACCCGCTCGTCGGGAATCGCCCGCCACGTCACCGCCATATTGTCGATGACCGCATGGAAATCGTTCGTCGGCGACAGCCAGAGGATGGGACAGGTGAGCCTTTCTATGTAGGAATTGTCACTGACGCAGGCCAGTTCGAGAGGTGAGGGGCTCCCCTTCGCGCATCCCGGCACATCCACTTGGCTTTCGAGCACAGTTCCCGAGCCGCCGCAGGAGGGCACGGCCACCCGCACCCGCTTGTCGATCGCCGCCAGGTTCGTCGTCAGCTTCCCGCCCATCGAGTGCCCGTAGACGCCGATTTTCTCCGGATCGACCTCGGGCTGCTGCTCCAGGAACGTGATGCCGCGGCGGGCGGCGAACAGAACGAGGAACCAATTGCTGTTCCGCGGCGATTCGACGGGATCGAGCGTGTAGTCGTCCGGCGTGAGCGGGCCGGCGAAGTGATTCGACTTGTTCCGCTGCGGCGGGTGCGTGGCATCGAGTTTGCCCCAGTCGGTATTTGGGCCGTCGTAGGCGGGAGCGTCTCGGCCGAAATTGAGCTTGTTACCGCCCCAGTTGAGCGAAAGGCAGGCATAGCCTCGCTTGGCGTCGGCCACGGCCCCGTCGAGATTGGCGGACTGGCCGCCACCGTGGATCTGCAGCAGGCCCGGCAGTTTCGTGGCTCCTTTCGGGAACGCATAAAACCCGACCATCGTCGCCGGCGCTCCCTTGAAAGTCCCGATGCGATACCGGACGACGCGGCAGACGACACCGTCCCGCTCCCATTCCTTGAGCGTTTCGGCCTCGAGCGGTTCCGCCCGGGGGTCGTAGTCTCCCCACAGCTTATCGAGCGTCTGCGGCACGTTGCCGTCACGCAGCGGCGGCAATGAATCGTCGGCTTTCGTCCTGCCGCCGCCGAAGACACAGAGCATCAGGGACGCCACGACGACAACCAGAATGCGCGTCATGGTCCACATCCCTTCAATTCCATGGAATTCGCCCGCCATCGGCTGTTGAATTCACTGCCTCGCAGGATTCGCGTCACTTTTTCGGGCTGGCGACTGCCGACGAATCGAGTTCGAAACGATACGTGTTCTTGCCCTTCTTGACCGTGGCACGCAGAGGCGTCGTGATGGCGTGCTTGTAGAGCACGGGAAGCACGTCCCACACCTTAACGTTCGGCGGACCAGACGGCGGTTTGTCCGGATCGGGCGGAGGTATGGGATCGTGATCCTGCTTGACGATGGTCACGACGTAGTCGCCGATCTTCGTGCCTGCCCCGAACTTCGCACCGCCCGCCGCATTCAGGCGAAAACTACCGTCGCGGCCCGTTCGTCCGGCCGCGGGAAGGCCGCCCTCAGAACCGCCGGCTTCAGGCGAAAACAAGACGGTCGCCCCTTCGACCGGCTGGCCATCGAGCAGCACGATACCCTCTACCATCTCCACGGCCGGACCGCGACGACCGCAGCCGACGATGGCGGTCCCTACGATGCCCGCTGAGACGAGCGTCATAAAGCACGTCAGTGCAATGCGAGTCATCTTGTTCCGACGTGCATCCATGAAACTCAATCGTGCGCCCTGTTCGCGGGACTCACTCGAGCCGCGCCCTCTCGCCATACTTGATCGTGCTCAAACTACCCCAGATACCGCGGATGCTAGCCTTCGAATACGTCCATGCGTTCGCGTAATTGGGGGCTCCCTGGTCGTTGTACTGCTGCTGCGTCGAGTCGCCGACGTCAATCGTATCCGACACGAAGCGCACCGACGCATCGCACATCGACGCGAACACACCCCCTTGATGGTAACTGCTCGCAGGCATGACCACCGCGCCCCAGTTGTAGTCGTTCACGCAACGGGGCGTATTTGGGGCGGCATTCGCATAAAACGCGGTATCGGAGTCACTGGAACCCCACCAGCAGCCCCCTGGCGGATAGCGCACGTCCGACGGAATCGCCGAGTAGACACCACCGACGACGAGCGCCCAGCATGACGCGGGAGCGGTCGAGTCGCTGATGCTACTGCCAAATTTGGCCACGCCGGCCGGCAATATACTCAGGCTGGACGAGTTCCCGACGATCGCTTCACTGAACATGAGCGTGTTCGACAGTCCATCAGTGATGTCTTTCAGAGACGTGGCTATGTTCCGTGTCACGACTGGAGACCCGCTCCACGTCGAACCGGGAGAAAAGACCCCGCGGCACTTGCTATAATTCGCGGTATAGACATCACCACGATTCGCACGGTAGTTGATGACGGCGATGCCAAGCGGGGCTGCGCCCCGACTCTGCTCCGAGGGGCAGAGGAAAGGGGCTATGGTCTTGGCGAACGATCCCCCTCGACCGTTGCTGTTGGCCTTGAATGCGGTCACGCAACTGTCAAAGAGCGGCTGCTCCTCGACGAATGGCAACAGCCAGAGAAAGCAGCTAATACCGTCGCCGTACGTTATGGTGGTGCCCGAATTAATCAAATTCCTGAATTCAAAAGGATAGTGGTGCCCCGGCAGTCGCCTGTAGGCACTTTCGTAGTTCAGTGCCGCGAGCCCCACCTGCTTGAGGTTGTTCTGGCAGGCGCTCTGCCGGGCCGCCTCGCGGGCCGCCTGCACGGCAGGCAGGAGCAGGCCGACGAGCGTGCCGATGATGGCGATCACAACCAAAAGTTCGACTAGCGTGAAACCTCGCGACTCACGCCGATCGACGAGAACGCCACGAAAGCTGTTACCCATGTCAATTCCTCCCCAAGCGTTACTCGCCATGTCGGTGACTCATTGAATCGCTCGACCGTCTGTCCCTTATAGTTCGAAACGTCCGCGAGGGAAATGTACTTTTATGCCGGCGGTTGTGTGTTTTTCCGCAGTCATGGCTGCTCACTTCCTGCCCCCCGGCACCCAGCGGAACTCGGCAAAGAGCACCTTCGTCAGGTCTGCCCCGGCCTTCGGCTGGAGCTGGATATTGCCCACGACCGACCAATCCTTCATCGGCTTTTGGTCGAACTTGCTGATCATCCGAGCGGCCGGCACCACCATTTCTTGCCACTCATCGGAGGCCGTGATCTCAAGCTCCACCACATACTGTCCATGGTCGCCAGCCGCGAGCAGCACCGTCTGAGGCTCCGTGCAGTAGAACTTGAAGCCGAGCGATGCCCCCGCCGGCGCCCGCCACTTGGGGTCGTAGAGCTGCTCGGTGCCCGAGCCCCGCTGGTTGTTGGTCGACCGGAATCCCTTGATCCCCTTGGGACCCTCGACCTCGGCGACGTTCGTCCACTCGCCGTAGCTGCTGCTGGCGATCACGTCGGACGGCTTATCGGTCGCCTTGGCATTGCCGAGCTTCGATGGAATCGCGGCGTTGAAGTCGGTCGACAGCACGCTCGTGTTGTCATACGTGACGTTCGCGTAGCCAAATACATAGTCGTCCACGTTCAGTACCGGCAGCGAGCCCACCCAGCGATCCCCCTGCCGCACAGCCGCCGCATCCCGCCATGAGCGATTGAAGCTGCACGGGTTCTTCAGGGCGTAATAGATTTCCACTTTTTTCACGCGATCAGGGGACGCCGGTGTAACGACGAGCTGCGGCACGCCTTCCGCATCGAGCGTCAGCTCGGCCCGCGGATGATCAGGCCAGGCGATCTCCTTGCCCAGCACATACTTCTCCAGCCAGAGCTTCGCGTCTTGCCCGACCTTGTCGGTGTCGTGATGGCCGCGGGCCTGTATCGCAAAGGCCCAGGGCACGCCCGGCTTGAACCGCTTGAAGCTCTCGAGCCCGCGCTCGTGACCGCCGTGATGGTCGTTGGAGCCGTTGAGGAAGAGCGTCGGGGCCGTGATCGCGGGCACGTAGGCCTCGGGGGCGATCGCAGCAAGATAGATCTCCTCGCCAGCCGTCTTCGGCGGCTCTACGTACGGCACGTTGTACATCCACACCTGCTTCGACCGGTAATACTCGTTCCAGCCGATGCCGAAATAGGCCACGATCGCCTTCACCCGCGGGTCGGTACCCAGCGGCCACATGAGCGTGCCGCCGTAGGAATAGCCCTGCGCCCCGAGCCGCGACCTATCGACCTCCTTCTGCTGCTCGAGATAGCTTAGCACCCGTCGCTCGATCGCATACCAGATGTAGTCGGAGGTCTGCCGCGGATCGGTGATCGGCTTGCCGTCGAGGGTCTGGCTGTTCACCGGCCCGCAGACGTTGCGGTCCATGTTGCCGTGCCGAAGGGCCTCGGGGTATTTCGTAAAGTGCTTGCGGTCGCCCGTCTTGCCGCAGTAGTCGAACGACATCACGGCCCAGCCGTCGTTCACGTAGTCCTGCGGGATCGATGCGGCCCCCATCCAGCCGTGCACGTTGAGCAGGCCGGGAGCCTTCACCGCTCCGGCCTTCACTTCGTAGAGGCAAAAGACGCGGATTTCTGAATCAAGCACATAGCAGCTGATAGAAGACTCGCGGGCGTAGATCCCGTCCTTGGTCGCCTCCGCGACGATCTCCTCCTTGAAATCTCCAGCATTGGGGTCGTAGTCGGCCCAGAGCTCCGCGGGGTGCTCAATACCCTCACCCGCGACGGCACCGGCGCAGCACACCGTGAACACGGCCAACACATTGGACACGGTGAACACGAATACCGCACAGAGGCGACGGAAAGACTTCATAATCCTGACAGAGCCTCGGCAATGCAGAGACGGTTCATGACTTCCGAGACTCTAGAAATCAGGCCTGTCTGCGGAAATGCACAACTGTGTGCCGACTTGTGTGTTTTCCCCCGGCCGTTCGTTCAACGCCCACGCTGCCCGGTTGTATGCTAGGGACATGCCGTCCTTTTCAACAATGCCGCCTTTCGTTGATTCCGTGGCCGCAGCCTGCCGCGATGTGTTCGCCGGTACCCGGGTGTTTCTCGCCTACGCCTACGGCAGCCGGGTTCGCGGCGATGCCGTCCCTGGAAGCGATTTGGACATCGGCTATTACCTCGTTGGCCATCCCACCGCCGGGCCTCTTCCGCTGGCCGACGAGATGGTACTCGCGGACCGCCTCTCAAGATGCACCGGCATCAAGGTCGATCTGCGGCACCTCGGAGGAGCACCGCTCGAGTGGCGGGGCCGTGTTCTGGAGCGCGGGCTGCGAGTTTTTTGTAGTGACGAGGTCGCCAGGGTCACACTCGAAAGGGAATTGCTCGTTCGCTGGCTCGACGAGAAGCCACGAATCGAACGGCTCCACGAGATGCGGCTGCGGAGCTTTGCCGCCACCGGCATCTGAGGAACCTGTGGATTCCAGCATCATGATGGTCGATCGTCAGAAATTCGATGTCATGCTTTCCACACTCTCGGAGTACGTGGTGGATCTCCGACGGCTCGCCCGCATCGATCGACCGATCTGGAGGAACCGCTCCGTGCGATGGCACGATTTCGCAATCGACTCGTGCATGTTTATTGGCAGGTGGATGATCTTCTCGTAGTGGAATACCTCCACACGCATCTCGGAGATTTCGAGCGATTCGCCAATGCCCTGAGCAGGCTCGTCTGACATCACCCGCTTCCGCCGCAAAGCTTCCGCATCTATGCCCGACAACCGCATCGACGTTGACTACGGCCCGCCCATCATCCCGCACCGCATCCGCGGCCGGCGAAACGCCGATCTGCCTGTTGGCGGCATCAACGTGCTGGTTCATCGCCACGTCCGTTTCACCGACTGGCGGATGATCGACGCAATCACGAAGCAGTGGGTTCTCTACTGGCCGACCCGTGGCAGAGGGAGAGTCGTCCACCAGAATGACGCCCATGACCTCTCCAGTGGCACGGCCTATCTCATGCCTCCCCACACGACCTTTTCGAGCGATTGCAAGCCAGACTTTGCGAAGTGGTACATCCACTTTGAAGTGGCCGGCGTGGGTGACGCCCTCCGTCCGGGAGTCTTTCCGATCCGGCCCTCGCGACGGATGCTCGGGCTCTTGGCATCGACCTGCCCCGCCACTATCGAGAAGGGCCGATCGAGCGATCACACGGCTGCCACAACGCTCGATCTGATCGAACTTTTGTCACTGGTCGTCAGGGATCGATTGCCTAAGCTGCAGGCGGCTGGATTTGTCGGCATCGACGCCGACCGTGTCCTCCGGATTCTGCACGAACGCTCGAGCGGAGGCGTGACGCTGCACGACCTGGCGGAAGCAACGAGCCTCACGGAACGCAGCCTCTCGGAACTGGTGCTGCGAACGACCGGCTTCACGCCGATGCGTTACCTGCTCGAACTGCGGCTCAACACCGCCATGAAGCTGCTGCGGCACACCGATCACTCCATCGAGCAGATCGCCCGCGAGTGCGGCTTCGGCGACCGATACTACTTCACGCGGATCTTCACGAAACACCGCCAGACGACCCCCGCCGCCTTCCGCAAGCAGGCCCGGGCGTAACGACGCGCGGCCGAGAACCTCGCTGAGAAGCATTCACACAAAGATGCTCGCGAGCGGTAGTGAAAACCCTGGCAGTAAGC
>Ga0214919_10000218_pt1 | contig 98501 bp, 83 predicted proteins | sample LL1503_MetaG_FD_177994 | JGI IMG/M metagenome (GOLD analysis project Ga0214919, IMG submission 177994) | Freshwater microbial communities from Lake Lanier, Atlanta, Georgia, United States - LL-1503 | ecosystem: Environmental > Aquatic > Freshwater > Lake | place: USA: Georgia | collected...
TTACAGCGCTATCTCCAGCAGTGGATGAAATTATTATTACTGCGCCACCAGGATTTGAAGATCAATATCGCGCGATAGTTGGCGAGAGCGCAACCGTTATCACTGGCGGCATATTAAGAAGTGATTCGGTAAATTTAGCGCTCGCTGCGATATCTAAAGATGTAAAAATTGTTTTAGTTCACGATGCCGCTCGGGCAATGGCGAGCACTGGTTTAGCAATTCGGATTCGCGATGCCGTTGCAAACGGTGAAAGCGCAGTAATTCCAGCGTTAGCGGCTATCGATACCATCAAAGAAGTTGATCGCGAAGGTTATGTTCGAAATACCCCAGACCGTTCCGCACTTGTTGCCGTACAGACTCCGCAAGGTTTCGCGCGCGATGTATTGGTGCGGGCACATGCGGCAAGTGAAGATGCAACCGATGACGCTGCCTTAGTAGAAGCGCTTGGCATTAAAGTGAAAACTATTTTGGGTGAAACAAACGCCTTGAAAATAACAACGCCTGAAGATTTAGCAATTGCAGCCACATTTTTACTTGGCAACGAAAGTAATTTACAGAGCGGCGTTGGCGTTGATGCGCATGCATTTTCCGTAGATCCGAAGCGACCAATGTGGTTAGCCGGGTTACTTTGGGAGAATGAAGTCGGTGTTGATGGCCATTCAGATGGCGATGTCGCTGCGCATGCAATCTGTGATGCACTTTTTGCCGCCGCAAATATTGGCGACCTAGGTTCTAATTTTGGAACTTCAGATCCAAAATATGCTGGTGCTTCAGGTGAAACTTTGTTGAGTGAAACGCTCGAACGAGTTACAGAAGCTGGATTTGGCATTGCAAATGTTTCAGTACAAATTGTTGGAAATCGACCAAAAATTGGCCCACGAAGGAGCGCTGCAATTGCAAAGCTTTCGCAGGCGTTAAAGGGTGCGACAGTTTCAGTTTCAGCAACAAGCACTGATGGCCTTGGATTTACCGGTGAAGGAAAAGGAATATCAGCGATTGCAATTGCGTTAGTTTATAAGTTATCAACGGCAAGGAATTAGAATACGACAATGAGCGCCTTGAAACTTTACGATACTGCGACGCGCACTGTTCGCGATTTTACGTCGATTAAAAAAGGCGAGGTATCAATTTATTTATGTGGCGCTACCGTGCAAGCTGCACCGCATATTGGACATATTAGAAGTGGCGTTAACTTCGACATTTTAAGGCGTTGGTTAATTGCTTCCGGAAATAACGTAACTTTTGTAAGAAATGTGACCGACATTGATGACAAAATTTTACAGAAAGCGATTGTAGAAAAAACCCCATGGTGGGCCGTAGCGATGAAGTACGAGCGCGCATTTAGCGATGCTTATGCGGCGCTTAATGTATTGCCGCCTACTTACGAGCCGCGCGCAACTGGTCATATAACTCAAATGATTGAACTGATGGAAATTTTAATTTCAAATGGATCGGCATATGCCCCAGGAAATGGCGATGTTTATTTGGAAGTCCGAAAATTGAAGCGTTATTTAACACTTTCCAATCAAAAACTAGATGGCTTGTTACCAGCTGGTGATGCGGATGAAACATATAAGCGAGATCCGCGTGATTTTGCACTTTGGAAAGCAGCTAAACCGGGAGAGCCTTCTTGGCCAACTCCGTGGGGTGCTGGCCGACCAGGTTGGCATTTGGAATGTTCTGCAATGGCCCAAGCTTATTTAGGTGAAAGCTTTGATATTCATGGCGGCGGTTTAGATTTAATTTTCCCACACCATGAAAACGAGATTGCCCAATCAGAAGCAGCTGGATATAGCTTTGCAAATACTTGGATGCATAATGCTTGGGTCACAACTGCTGGTGAAAAAATGAGTAAGTCTCTGGGAAATTCGCTTTTAGTTACCGAAATTTTAAAACGTGTGCGAGGCGTGGAACTTCGTTGGTATTTAGGAAGCGCGCACTACCGCTCTATGTTGGAATTTTCTTTTGAAGCTTTAGAAGAGTCTGCAGTCGCCTTTAGCAGAATTGAGAATTTCTTAAACCGTGCGATTGAAACTTTAGGTAAAAATCCAGAACCTTTAATTTCGAAAGATTTTGCAAAGTTAATGGATGAGGATTTAGCAGTACCGCAAGCCTTAGCTCTGGTTTCAGAGTTGTTAAAGAGCGGGAATAGCGCGCTCACATCGGGAGATTCAAAGAGCGTAAGTGAATCTGCTGCAAATATTCGAGGAGTTTTATCGATTCTAGGTTGCGATCCATTCGAAGCTGCCTTTGCGCAATCTGGAAGTGGAAATTTGAATGAAGCAATGGATGGTTTAATTGCGCTATTGCTGGAACAACGCGAAGCAGCCCGATTACGTAAAGACTTTTCGGCGGCTGATTCCATAAGAGATCGAATTACTTCGTTGGGAATTACCATCGAGGACACCGCACAAGGACCACGTTGGAGTGTGAATTAAATGGCAGGTAAAAAAACGGGCAAAAATCCAGGCGCAAAACAGCGTCGCGGTTTGCGCGGCAAAGGCCCGACTCCAAAAGCAGCAGATCGTCCTTATCACGTAGCTGCTAAAGCGAAGACTCGTAAATCAACTTATAAACCAGAACGTAAACGGAGCGATGATGAAAGAAGTGAACGTCCAACTTCGGATCGAGCACGCCCAAGTAGCGGTCGGCCATCAACTGGTCGTCCGTCAGCATCGCGCGGGAAGCGACCTGGTGCAGATCGCGGTCGTCCTGAAAAGCGTGGCTCTACTCGCCCACGTCAAGATCGTGCAGTTCGCGAAAAAAGTAGCGCAACTTATGTGGACACAATTGCTGGTAGAAATACTGTTGTGGAAGCGCTTCGCGCAAATATTCCAGCAAAAGAACTTATCGTTGCAATTGGTTTAGATGTTGATGAACGTATTACCGAAATCTTAGATCACGCCCGAGTTAGTGGTTTAACGGTTCGCGAAGTTACCCGGCATCAAGTTGAATCTATAACTGGAATGGCAAACCACCAAGGTGTTGCATTAATAGTTAAGCCATATGCATATTCATCGCAGAAAGAAATATTCCAACGCGCAAAAACTCCCGCGCTATTTGTGGCTGTTGATGGCATTACTGATCCTCGAAATATTGGGGCAATTGTTAGAAGTGCTGCAGCATTCGGTGCCGATGGTGTGCTAATTCCGGAACGACGTAACGCCAGCATCACCGCCACTGCCTGGAAAGCTTCAGCAGGTGCGGCAGCGCGATTACCTATTGCCCAAGTAAAAAATCTTGCACGTTCGATCGAAGATGCTAAAGAATTCGGTTGCTTCATCGTGGGTCTTGATGGAGAGAGCACGGACACGGTAGATGGCTTGAAAATCGCTACCGATTCGCTCTATGTCATCGTAGGCAGCGAAGGTAAAGGGCTCTCCCGGCTAGTGCGCGAAAAGTGTGATGTTGTTGTTTCGATTCCAATGCGCCAAAGTGTGGAATCCTTAAATGCAAGTGTTGCCATGGCAATTGCACTTTACACAATTGAAGAAAAACGACGAAAAGTAGAATAGTAAATTAGAGAGATAGAAGCATGAACTACCAAAGATTTATCGCGCTCGGGGACTCAATGACCGAGGGCATGACCGATGAAGTAATTAATGGAAAATTTCGTGGCTGGGCCGATCGTGTGGCTGATGTCTTAGCTAAAGATAACCCCGACTTTTCTTATGTAAATCTGGCCGTTCGTGGAAAATTAATTGGCCAAGTAGCACGTGAGCAAGTACCAGCTGCGCTCAATTTAATTGAAGGTAAATCAACTTTAGTTTCATTTCATGCCGGAGCAAACGATGTGATTCGTCCGAACTACGACCCAGAGAAAGTTATTGCGGAGTACACGGCTACTGCAAAAAGGATCGCAACCGGTGGCGGCACGCTAATGCTATTTTGTGTTTTAGAAAATACCGGCGAAGCTACAAGAAGTGCGAAAATTTGGCAGAAGCGATTTGAAATTTTCAATGCGAATACTCGCAAAGTTGCTACCGAACTTGGCGCAATTTTATTAGATCCAAATCAAGATGAATTTTGGCGAGACCGCCGTTTTATCTCTGATGATCGTTTGCATATGAATGCCGAAGGACATTATCGAGCTGCTCAAGGTGTGCTCTTCTCACTTGGCAAAGTTGTTGATGTTAATTGGCGTAAACCTCTACCGCCTGTGAAGACAGATTTATTAGCAATTCGAATTTTTAAGAATTTTAAGTGGTTCATAACTTTTGGAATTCCTTGGATGTCACGTCGCATTCGCGGCCGCTCTTCCGGAGATGGCAGATCACCTAAATACCCAACACCTACTAAGTGGCCGATTTAAGTTAAATAGTCTGTGCGCTCCACTGCCAGGTGAAAACCCCTGGTTTTATTCGATATTTAGCCAAAGTATCAGGTCCGCAAGATGCAGTTCCCAGACCACGAAGTGCTGCATCGATAGTCACGACAGTATTTCCAGAAGGATAAACATCGATGTTATGAGTTGCGTTAGCTAAATCAATTGAACGCATCGGAGTTACTGTAACTTGGCGTGGTTTATCAAGAATAAAGTGGATGCCATGACCTGAAGAATTGGTAAGAGTGAACCAACGAACATCAGCATGGCTGCCATTTTCTTGCGGCTTAACGTACGGAATGTATTGATCGGCTACTGCGCCGGCCCACTTATGGACTCTTCCCAATTTACGATCTGGATAATTTTCCGAAGGTCCAACGCCAAACCAAGTTAGCTTGTAGAGATCTTCACTAACTTCAAAATTTGTTCCCACACGTGCGACATCATTTAGTTGAGCTGGCAGTGTGATCGATTCAGTTACCCTTACTCCATTAGCAATACTTTCAATTAATTGGGAGTGCTTAATTTTGATACCAGTTGCGCTCTCCCAAATATTAGAAATTTTAATTTTCCCAGCTTTATTTGTAATGACGCAATCCGTGCGAGACAAATCGCGAATTCCCCATTCGTTCCAACGATCTGCAAATAATCCAATAATGTCGTTATCGGTTGGCGCGCGCCATAACATTAATTGAGGAGCGATCACGCCAAAAGGAAGAACTATTTCGCCTTCGGCAGTAACAAATTCAGTAGGTCTGGTAACCAGAGCCTTTGCTTTTGTAGCGCTCTTGCTCGCTAGCGGGAATTGCGCCCAAGCAACTTCAAAATTTGCCGGAGCCCAACTATTAGGGCCTTTCTGGTTAAGTGTAAAAGTTATAAATGATTCACCTTTGCGACTGGTAACCTTTAAATATTTCGATGAAACCGTAATCGAAGCAGCACCGCGCGCCTTAGTTTTTGGAATCTTAGCTATGCCACGATCGAGAATTTCGCCATTTGCCGCGATAGCCCAACCTAATTCATACCCTTGTAAATCTACGAAAAAGTTCTTATTTAACAGCGTAAAACGACCAGTGTTAGCGTTCTTTGCGGAAATCAAAACCGGCGAAGCGATATGTTTCATTTCGAAGAGCGCTGGTTTAGGAGTTCTATCCGGAAAAAACATGCCATCACAACAGAAATTTCCATCATGTTTTACTTCGCCAAAATCACCACCGTATGCAGAGCGAATCCGACCATCTGGAAGCTTCTGATCAATTCCATGATCCCAAAATTCCCAAATGAACCCACCTTGCAAACCTTTTGTAGAATGAATTGCTTCCCAATATTCGGCAAGCGTGCCATTGCTATTTCCCATTGCATGCGAGTACTCACACATAATTAACGGTCGGTCAGCTTTTTTTGATTTTGCATATGAAACTATGGCGCTAATATTTGGATACATCGGACAAATTACATCGGTAACTTCTTGGCCATGTGTCCAATTACCACGGATGCCACCTTCGTAATGCAGCGGTCGGGATGAATCAAATTTTCTAACAAATGCAGCAGCAGCTAGATGGTTTAATCCAAAACCAGATTCATTACCTAGTGACCAGAAAATTACGCTTGGATGGTGGATATCTCGCTCAACCATTCGGGACACCCGGTCCACAAAAGCAACTAGATATTTCTGATCATCACAGATGCTATCTAAGAAGGCATGAGATTCGATATTTGCTTCACCGATAACATAAAAACCTAACTCATCACACAGATCTAGAAAAACTGGATCATTTGGATAATGAGAAGTTCGAATTGCATTGAAATTCCAACGCTTCAATTCAAGAAGGTCGTTCCTAAACATATCCCGAGTTAAAACTCGGCCAGTTTCGCGATTGAAATCATGGCGATTGATGCCATAGAGAATTACTGGTTTGCCATTAAATAAAAACTCATTCCCGACAACCTTGACATCGCGGAAGCCAATTTTCTTAGTTGAAATCTCGGCTACTTTGCCAGATGGATCTAAAAGCTGAATTTCCACTTCATAAAGGGTCGGCGATTCGGCTGACCAAGGTGAAATATTCGGCACTTTTACTTCAAATTCAGCATAACCGGGGTTAGGTGGATCTAACTCGAGTAGCACTTTCTTAACTTGATCCGGAACATTTCCATCCCAATATTTTCCATGGAATTCGCTATCGGTAATTTCTTTCTGTTCTCGAGTTTTTTTAGTCCATAGTGTTCGGTTATGGCTAATAAAAGTTTGGCTCATTTTTTGCACTTTACTAACTCCGACTATGCGAGCTTGGAAAGTCCAATTAGCGAGTGGAGCTTCATTAATTGAATTGATATAGGCGCGGATTTTCAGCGTGCCAGTTTTGTTATCAGGTAATAGCCCTGGAGTTAGGTAGAGACGTTCAATAAAAACATGCTCAGTTGCAAATAACTTAATACTCCGGCTGATACCGCCATGCCACCATTGATCTTGATCTTCAATAAATGTGGCATCAGACCACTTTATGATTCGCAAGCGAATTACATTGTTACCCTTTTTTATGTACGAAGTAATCTCAAACTCAGATGCTAAATGAGAATCTTTAGCCATTCCTACATCTTTATTATTTATCGTCACGACAGCTACTGATTCAAAACCGCCGAGCGAGAGCACGATTCGCTTGTTCTGCCAAGTATCTGGAATTGTGAAATCACGTTCATAAATCCCAGTTGGATTATGAAGTGGCACAGATGGTGGCAGATTATCAAAAGGCATTTGCGTGTTTGTATAGATTGGCGCATCTTTATAGTGATGTTCACCTTTATTGATAGTCCACAAACTTGGGACGTTTTCAATGTTCCAACTTGCTGCAGGTGAAGCATCGGCTCGATCTAGTAATTGGAAGCGCCACGGACCATCTAGAGAGATTGAATGTAGATGCTCCATATTTAGCATTGGTAATCGATTTATCGAAGTCGTTTCCGGGCTAATCCAATACTTGCCGTACATCAGCCCTCCAAGCTAAACATTCGTCAGATTTACCTGCGAAAGTCTGCCAGAAATTCTGGTGTCCGTACTACCTCTTCTCAGGCAAAACTAGCGGTTGAAAAAGGTCGAGAGTTGTTGAAGGTCTAGCAACTATTTAGAATATAGACCCCCATGTTTAACTTCCCGTTCATAAAAGGTTTCAATAATCACCCCATGACTACTGTATTCCCCAATGATTTTTCAGAACTTCTAATCGATCGGGAATTAAGTTGGTTAGATTTCAATCAACGAGTTTTAGAACTAGCTGAAGATAATTCACTGCCGCTGCTTGAAAGGGTTAGATTCTTAGCAATATTTTCCTCAAATTTAGATGATTTTTATATGATTCGTGTTGCCACCGTAAAACGTAAGATTGAAAATGGAATTACCCAAAAAGGTATCGCTGGACTAACTCCGAGCGAATTACTGAGTAAAGTCCTAATAAAAAGTAGAGAGTTAGCAGATAGAAAAGCCACTTTATTTCACAACGAACTGAAGCCGGCACTGGCTGCCCAAGAAATAGAGCTAACAAGTTGGGATAATATAAACGATTTGGAGAAGAGTTACTTAAAAGAGTATTTTCTAAATACAATATTTCCGATTCTAACACCATTAGCAGTCGACCCTCTTCACCCCTTCCCATATATTTCTGGACTTTCCTTAAATCTTGCAATAGTAGTTAGTCATAAAGAAAAAAGTGATAAATTCTTTGCGCGGGTTAAAGTTCCTCCAGTAATCCCTAGATTTGTGAAAACTCAAAAATCTGCGATACATAGATATGTAACTCTAGAAGAAGTAATAGTTGCGAATTTACAAGAGCTATTTCCTGGGATGACTATCGAGGATTATTTCACCTTTAGAGTAACTAGGAATCAAGATTTTGAAATTGAAGAGGAAGATAGCGAAGATTTACTTGAGACTATGGAGCAGGAGTTGCTTCAACGAAGATTTGGCCCACCAGTGAGATTAGAAGTTGATCGCAAAATTAAACCAGAATTACTTTCGCTTCTAATTGATGAATTGGAGATTACTGAGGCTGAAGTAGTCAAAAGGCAGGGGCCGATTGATTTAACTTGTCTAAACCAAATTGCGGACATTGATAGAAAAGATTTGAAATATCCAGTTTTTAGGAGCAAAACTTCACAATTCCTGCTTGAAACTGAGAGCGAGGATAGCGAGGCTTTCTTTGACTCATTGAAGAAAAATGAAGTACTGCTGCATCACCCATATGAATCATTTACAACTTCAGTTGTTAGGTTTTTGGAGAACGCTGCAAGGGATCCGCAGGTGTTAGCAATAAAGCAGACTCTTTACCGAACTTCCGGAGATTCACCAATAGTTGATGCCTTGATTGAAGCGGCTGAAGCTGGAAAGCAAGTCTTAGCGGTTGTGGAAATTCGTGCACGTTTTGATGAACTCGCAAACGTTCGCTGGGCCAGAAAACTTGAAAGTGCTGGAGTTCATGTTGTGTATGGGCTTATGGGAATGAAAACTCATGCGAAACTCTCTTTGATTGTTAGACAAGAGACCAATAGTTTACGTCGCTACTGCCATGTCGGAACCGGAAATTACAACCCTAAAACCGCACGTTTATATGAGGACTGGGGATTGATAAGTTCGGATCCAGATCTCGGTCACGATCTTTCTAGATTATTTAATCAATTATCTGGTTTTGTAGTAGATACGGAATTTTCAAGACTTCTTGTGGCGCCGAGATCTTTGCGAAATGGATTGTTAGGAAAAATTGAGAAAGAAATAGAGAACGCCAAAAAAGGATTGCCCTCGGGAATTAGATTCAAATTGAATTCACTATTGGATGAAGCATTTGTTGATGCACTTTATCGAGCATCAACAGCTGGCGTAAAAGTGGAGTTAGTAACTAGAGGAATTTGCTCATTGAAACCGGAAATTCCTGGAGTATCCGAAAACATTAAGGTTCGATCAATTGTTGGTAGATTTCTTGAGCATTCCAGAATATTCAATTTCGCCAATGGCGGCGAAACCGAATTCTGGATCGGTAGCGCCGACTTAATGGAACGTAACTTAGATCGCAGAGTTGAATCACTTGTGAAGATTATTGCGCCCGAACATAAAGCAACTCTAAATGCTGAATTAGAAGGGTATTTTGCCGAAGATATTGACCGGTGGGAGTTAGACCAACACGGTACTTGGCATAGAAAAGATAAAGATGCTCACGGCAAGAAATTTATTTCTTTGCACGCTCGGCTAATCGATAGATTGAAACGATGATGAGTTCCAGAGTACTTGCGGCTGGTGCCATAGTTTGGCGCAGGAACGATAGCGATGAATTAGAAGTTGCACTTATACATCGTCCGAAATATGACGATTGGTCGTTTCCAAAAGGCAAATTAGAAGAGAACGAAATTGCAATCGCTTGCGCATTTCGTGAGGTCATGGAAGAGACTGGGTTTTCTATAGTTATGGGGCCATATATTGGCGAAATAAATTATCTAACTAATGGTATTAATAAGAATGTGCAATATTGGTCGGCTCGGTTCGTTTCTGCAATAGGTGAGCCACAACCAAATGAAGTTGATGTTGTGAAGTGGTTTTCAATTTCTGAGGCTGAAGTGAAACTTTCTCGTCCCGACGATATTTCAATTCTAAAGACTTTCATGAATTTTGATTTAGACTCGAACGTACTTGTATTACTCCGTCACGCTAAAGCACTAGATAGAAATGAATGGATTGGTGACGATGGCGACCGTCCACTTATTCAGCTAGGACAATTACAAGCTAAACGCTTATTAAGTACGATGCAAGTTTACGGAATTGAAGAGATTCATTCATCGGCCGCGGTTAGGTGTTATGAAACAGTTACACCAATCGCGCGTAGTCTAAAGTTGGATTTAATATTTGCAGAAGATTTAAGCGAGTATGCCTACGCAAAGAATGCTGATAAACCATTGAAATATATTAAGAAACTCTTAAATCTGCATAGCAATGTGATTGCATGTAGTCATAATCCGATACTTCCAGAAATTATGGCAAATTTAATAGAGAAATCTGGCATAGAAACTAGGCACACCAAACTTGAACCTGGTGATGCATGGATAGTGCATCATGTTGACAATGTTTTGATAGCTATTGATTTTTTAGCTGCTCCCACTGTTTAAAAACTAAACTTCCATCCAGTCCATCCATTTTAGAACAATGCCTTCACGCAGTGCCCAAGGACAAATTTCTAATTGATCCACATCTAAGTTGCGCATGACACTTTCTGCAACATAAGCGCCGGCCACAATTTGTCGGGCTCGACCGGCAGATACACCAGGTAAATCTGCCCGATCCTCAAGCGTCATTTCCGCCAGCCGGGGTGTGATTTTTCGTAGCGAATCAATTCTCAAATTCTTACCATTTCCGGGAATCCAGTCAGCGCATAATCGAGCAAGGGTTCGAAAAGTTTTGCTAGTTGCGATTGCTCTATCTGTACCCTGATGCTGGACTAGCGCGGGCAAAATTTCGCTCAATTTACTTTCGATGTGATCCCGCATATTTCTTAAACTTTTCTTGTTAAATGGATCGCCTTCAAGCAGGTCATTAGTTAATCGCGCTGCACCAAGTGGAAGCGAAAATGCAACGTCCGGAGATTCGTTTACTCCAACCGCAATTTCTAAAGACCCACCACCAATATCAATCATTAATAGCCGGCCACTCGACCAGCCATACCATCTTCTTGCTGCTAGGAAGGTAGTTTTTGCCTCGTCTTCGCCCGAAAGTACTTGTAGATCTATTTGAAACTCACGATTAATGCCTTCGATAATCTCAGCGCCGTTTTTTGCATCTCTCAATGCTGAAGTGGCAAAAGGAAGTAGTTCTTTAGTTTTTGCAATAGCCGCTTCCTTTAGTGCCCTTCCGATGCAGAGGCGCAGAGCTTCAACTCCAGACTCGGAAATATTTCCATTTGAATCTAAGTATGAGGTTAATTGTAAGTCTTCTTTAAAATTAGATGTTGGATTTGGTCTGGCACCTGGTGCAGTATCAACAATTTGTAGGTGCACAGTATTTGAGCCAACGTCTAGTACGCCAAGCCTCATGTTCGAATACCTTTATTTAAATCGTATGCAGTGTTTGCAATCGCTCTGCGAGCATAAATATATTTTTCACTCGATTCCGGATAAAGATGTTCAAATCTACGCGGCGCGGCTATTAGCGCTCGTAATTCTTCAGTTTTGATGGTTTGAGAATAAATCGGAGCACCAGTGATTTGCGGCGTAGTTTTTTTATGTGGAAAGAGCACTCGGTAAGAGAGTCCAGCTTTCTCTAAGAAGAAAACGATTAAATGTTTTACCGCATCAATCGGTTTTTTACCCAGGATTTCCAATACTGAAAAACTTCGATATTGCACGCTCTTGAGAATCCGATTAGCAATAGTTGATTTGCTGATTTTTAGTAAAAATTCGGCAATTTCATTAGCCCCAGATGGCGCTGGTAGATCCAAACATTTATTCGAGAGCGCTATTCTTAGAATTGGATCCTGTAGTTTTTTTACGGTGCGCTCAATATCAGGTAAATTAGATTGGTCTGCCATCAGCGCCGCACCGTTGTCAGCACACCATCGAGCCCGAGTTTCTTGATCATCGGTACCTCGAATATTGGATACGAAAACAGTTGGTAAGCCGGCAGCTAAGAGCTCATGGACTCCGTTATATCCAGCTGCGCATATTCCGGCATCGAAAGCGTTTAGCAAATCGGCAAGTGGGAAATAGCGGACGACTTTTAGATCAAGCCCAGCGGGAGCTAACGAATTGCCGTTCTTATCTTTCGGCTCCTTTGTAAGTACGACTTGCAAATCTTTCCACCCAATCAAACCTGAGAGTGCTGCATGCATTTTCTGATTCACATCTGCATCACCAGTACCGAGTTGTACTAAAACAGCAGGCCGATTTAAATCTAAACCTAATTTTAATTTTGCTGTTTTTTTATCTAACGCCACCGCTGTTCTAAATAGGGATACTGGCGCAACTAATTTAGCTTCTTTTCTTTTAAATGTTGGGCCACGGTCATAAGCACGCGCATAATCACCGGGTTCAATTACATAATCCATTATTTTTGATTGCATACCTAAAACAAATCGCTGCGGTTTCTTCTGCCACAGCCCGCGCCGAATCCAAACTAAAGTTAAATCAGGTTTAGCGATTTTCGCTGCAAGAATTCCAGGATAAGGAACCACTCCGTCAAAAGTTAAAATTGTGGCACCTGTTTCTTCTACGAGCGCAAGAATTCGATCTCGTAAATATTTATCCCATTTATATCTGGACATTAAACCGCGATCTCGACCAGTTATATATTCAGCTGGAATGCCAGTTGCTTCTGGAATCTCTGCGACCGCGCTAGCCATTGAGATAATGATTGGGTTTGCTCGGTTTTTCAGCGCTAGCCCGATTGCGGTCGCGCGAGCTAAATGCCCCATGCCCACGCCATTACTTGTAGCCAGAATAATTGTTGGCTGTTCCGGCTTGGCTTGCATGTGGCGAGAGTATCGGAAGCGATTAGAGAGTATCTATTAGCGCCATGAGATACTTCTGAAATGGCTAATTCAAGTAGTGGAGCTGCTGTTGAAATCACTAGGTTTCTAGAGTGGGATGAAACTGATGCCGCCGGACATCATCATTATGCGAGTGTATTTCGGTGGGTAGAAGAGTTAGAAGCAAAACTTTATCGAGATTTAGGGTTACCTAGTACGCTTTTTGGCCAGATACCTCGGGTCAAAGTGGCAATGGAATATCGGCGGCGGATTTTTTTTGGAGAAGTTGTAACAACTCACCTCAAAGTAATTCGGGTAGGTAATTCTTCAATGGAGCTAGATTTCAAAGCTTATGTTGGAAGTGAAATTGCAGCTGAAGGAAATTATATAATTGTGCATTCGCCAGATAAAGAAACCGGATCAAAGCCATGGCCAGCTGAGTGGAAGAAAAAATTTCTTAACGAATAATTTTTGCGACCATTGCACCGCTACCGCCACCCACGCCGCCACCTGGCCAAGTTCCAGAACCGCAGATAAATAGCCCATCAATTGGTGTGCGATGACGATTCCAAGAAGGAGTTGGACGGAGGAAAAAGAATTGTGCTGGGTGATGACTTCCACCTAGTGAATCACCTTTAATTAAGTTGGCGTTGTAACGCTCTAAATCGGTTGGAGTCAAAACTTTTCGAGAAAGTATTTGACTCTTAATTCCCGGTGCATAATTTTCAATAATTTCAATGATGCGATCTGCATACGCGTCGCCAACCTGATCCCAAGTATTGCCAGAAATTTCACCACGAGCGTCACCCTTGATATCAAGCGGTAGAACTCGTACTTGAATCCAGAGTACATGTTTTCCGGCTGGCGCCCGCGATGGATCAGTAACAGTTGGTTGCCCAATAACTAGTGCGGGCGAGCTTGGTAAAAGGCCGGCTGCAGCTTGGGTATATGTCATAGCAAGATCATCAACATAAGGTGCGATGTGAATGTAATTAAATTCTTTAGCTTCACTAGCGCTCCAATTAGGGAGTTCGTTTAGAGCCAAGTGAATCATCATCGTTGATAACCCAGGGCGGAATTTCTTCACTTCCGCCACATTTTCAGAACTTGATAGCTTTGAATTTAAGAGTTCAGGAATTAGGGCTGGGTTTACATTTGCAATAATATTTTTTGCGTTAAACATGGTGCCATCCATAGTTCTGACACCGATTGCTTTTTCGTTCTCCGTAATAATCTCAATGACTTTTGAATTAACTTTTATAGTTCCTCTATTTTCAGAAATTACGCCAGTTAACGCTTTTATTAAAGTATCTGCGCCACCTTTACCGAGCACCATTCCAAATTCTTGTCCGCCGATAGATTCCAAGAATGAGAAGAGCGCTCCACCAGAAATATCTGGGCCGTAATCTAGATGCATCCCCCAAATTGCGGCTAACGCTTTAGTTTCTGGATGTACAAAATATTCTTCAGTAAAAGCTCTGGATGATTGCAGTAGCAATCTAATTAATTGGAAAAGTCCATTTGTACCAAGTGCGCGCCAAGTTTTATAAATAGATTTAGCTGCTGCAAAAGATGGCAACTCCGCGGCTAAGAGCGGAAAGAGATGCGGTGCAAATTTTCCTAATAGCGCGGTTAAAGCTTGCCACGATTCAACATCGTTTGGCGCAACTCGTTTAAGCGTTTCAATATTTGCCGCTCTATCCATCACAATTCCTAATGACTTTCCATTTGGGAATAGTGAAATAAATGGTTTTCCGGAGGGAACAAACTCCAAACCGTTGCGAATCAGATCGTCTTTCAGCGCAGCCATAATTGGTCCGCCCGCAAAAAGGCTGAGATTTGTCGCAAAAAGATCATGTTTAAAGCCCGGCAAGGTAACTTCTTCGGTCCGAACTGCGCCACCGCAAGTATCGGCGGACTCCAGAACTAAGACCCGTTTTCCTCGTTTAGCTAATAGGGCTGCCGAACTAAGTCCATTAATCCCGGAACCAATAACAATTACATCGAAATTATTCATTTGGCAATCCTCTCATGCGCGATTATTCAATTCAACGAGTTTAAGTTCTGGACTATCTAAGCGAAATGGACTTAGATTTCGACATCAACAGTCAGGAGATTCGAATGAACCAGAAAAGTTATGATGCAATTATTGTAGGAAGCGGCATTAATGCCTTGGTCGCTGGTGCGGTTCTTGCAAATTCTGGCTGGAAAGTTTTACTCTGCGAACGAAACAAGGTTGCTGGCGGCGCTATTCGAACCGAAGCGGCCACTCTTCCTGGGTATACCCACGAATTACTTTCAAGTTGGCATCCGTTATTTGTCGGCGGTCCTGCTTATGCAGAATTGGGCGAAGCGCTAACAAAACGTGGCGTTGTATATAAGAACACCACATCACCAACTGGTGTTGTTTGTAGCGCTGGTACTGCAATTCTTTCAACTGATCCGGTAGAGACTGCAAAAGAGATGGACCGCTTAGGCGATGGCGCAGCATGGAGCGGGATGATGCAAGAGTTTGGTGGAAAAATTGATTTAGCATTTGGATTGCTAGGCGCGGATTTCTGGCGTACTAATTCGCTGAAGTTGGCACGCACTGCACGTAAACGATTCGGAAACCGCGGCTTAGTTGCAACTGGCGCAGAATTACTTGAACCTGCTGCGCCTTGGTTAGATAGAACTTTTTCTTCCGAAGTTACCAAATCACTTTTAGCACCTTGGGCGCTACATAATGGACTTGGCCCAGATGATGCTGCAAGTGCTTTTATTACCAAAGTTATTGGTGCTGCCGTTGCATTCGGTGGCATGCCAGTTCCAGTAGGTGGTGGAATTAAATTAGTAGAAGCGTTAGTTGGAATTATAAAAGATGCTGGCGGCGAACTATTAACCAGCGCAGATGTTATAAAAGTTACAACTTCAAATGGCAAAGCTACCGGTGTAAAACTTGCCGACGGCCGAGAATTTAGCGCGACAAAATCTGTTCTAGCGTCGGTAACTCCGCAAGCGTTATATCAAGGCTTGTTATCTGAGGAAAAGATTCCAACTGAAATCACAAAATCTGCGGATGCATTTAGATACGGTCGCGCCGCCATTCAAATTCATTTAGCGCTATCTGAGCCACCACAATGGAAAGCAGATTCACGGTTAAAAGATGTTGCGATTGTGCATATCTTGGATGGGATGAATTCGTTATCCGAATCGGTAAATGCTTCAAATCGAGGTTGGTTAGCTAAACGACCAACAATTGTGGTGGGACAACCAACAACTGTTGATCCTTCACGCGCACCTGCTGGAACATCAATACTTTGGATTCAATTACAAGAAAACCCACGGAAAATTCTTGGTGACTTAGCGGGTGAAATAAATCCAGGTGATGGTTCTTGGAATGAAGAACGGCTAAATAAATATGCAGATCGTGTGCTTGCTCAGGTTGCCGATCAAATCCCAAACTTGTTTGGCGCAATCAAAGCGAAAATTGTGCTTGGACCAGAACAGATCGAAGCGATGAATAGGAACTTAGTTGGCGGCGATCCTTACGCTGGCGATTGCCGGGTAGATCAATACGCACCATGGCGCCCACTTAGCGCTGCCACCGGCCATCGCACACCTATAAAGAACCTCTGGCACATCGGTGCATCAACTCATCCCGGTCCTGGATTAGGCGGCGGCTCTGGATTTTTAGTTGCAAAACGCTTAACCCAGAAGAGTTTCTTAGAAAAATTAAGAAATCGGTAATTAACAAAATAAAAAAGCCCGCCAAAATAGTCGGCGGGCTTTTTTAATTAACTATTTATTTTGCAACCAGAGCCAATACGCGACATGGGCTACCAGATCCGCCAACAATTTTTAGCGGAGCTGCAATCACGATTGCACCAGTTGTAGGCAACTTATCTAGATTGCGAAGTTGAGTTAGACCGTATTTATTATTTCCAAGGAAGAGGGTGTGACATGGGAATGGCATAGAGAAGCCGAAAGCTCCACCAGCATCAGTTCCTACTGTTTCCACGCCCATGCCTAGAATTTCAGTCTTAGTTGCGAAGTATTCTGCGCACTCAACTGTTAAACCTGGGGTATGCGGACCATTTTCATCAGCGTTAGCAAATGCTTTTGCATCATCGCCGAATTTTGACCAACCGGTGCGGAACATTACCCAAGCGCCTTTTGGAATCGCTCCGTTAGCTTTTTCCCATGCTTGCACATGAGAAACGTCTAAACAGAAATCAGGATTTGCGGCAGCTTCTTTAGCAAAATCTAAAACTACTGCTGGACCGACTAAACGTGCTGGCGGTACTTGCGAAACATCGTCAAGATCTTTACCAGTTACCCAGTGAATTGGTGCATCAAAGTGCGTGCCAGTGTGTTCACCAGTGTGAAAGTTGTTCCAGTACCAAGCTGGACCCTTATCGTCATAACGAGAGATAAGTTCTAATTTAAAGTTTGCGGTTTGGCCCATCTCTGGTGGTAAGCCAAGAATTGGTGTGCTCTCTTGCAATGGTGCAGTTAGATCAATAACTTGAACTGATCCTGAAGCGAGATCATTGGCAAGTGCTTTTAGGTCGGCCATTTATATGCTCCTAACAAAGTTGTGGCTAAAACAGTTGCGAAAATCTCTCACTAATTTGAGATATCGGCAAGGGGGGTTCGGGTAGACATCGCTCACACGGTAGGCGAGGATTAGCTGGGCCTGGGAAGCAGGTTCGCGGCAAGGAGAGAAACCATGGCAGAGCGCTCATTTGCAGCTGAAGTTGAAAAGTTGCGCGTTGGTGCTGGCGCAGAATTTGCCGGCGAAGGAATTCTCGCTGTAACAAAGGCGCTGCTGCAATCAGGAGTTTCATATGTAGGCGGTTATCAAGGTGCACCAATTTCGCACTTGATGGATGTACTTGGAGACGCGCACGAAATATTAGAGGAACTTGGAATCCATTTTGAAAACTCAGCTTCCGAAGCAACAGCAGCTGCAATGTTGGCCGCATCAGTTCATTATCCATTACGCGGTGCCGTAACTTTTAAATCAACAGTTGGTACCAACGTTGCATCAGATGCGCTCGCCAACCTTTCATCCGGTGGTGTTACTGGTGGCGCGTTAATTATTGTTGGTGAAGATTACGGCGAAGGTTCTTCGATCATGCAAGAACGCTCACATGCATTTGCGATGAAATCACAAATTTGGTTAATGGATCCACGTCCAAACCTAACTGCAATCGTAGATTCAGTTGATTTAGGTTTTAGATTATCTGAGGCCAGCAATACTCCCGTTATGTTAGAACTTCGACTTCGCTCTTGTCACATTCACGGCAAATTTATTGCCAAAGATAATGTTCGCCCTTCCTTCACTTTGAAGGATGCGATTGAAAATCCACGTCAAGATCCAGCTAGAGTAGTTTTGCCGCCAGCATCTTTTGCGCATGAGCAAGAAAAGTTAAATGTTCGTTGGCCAGCTGCCGTAAAGTTCATCAAAGAGAATAAAATTAACGAAGTTATAAATGATGGTGCGCAAGATTTTGGCATCATTTTGCAAGGCGGTTTATACAACACAGTAATTCGGGCGTTACAACTACTTGGACTTTCTGATGTCTATGGAAATAGCAAAATTCCACTTTATATTCTCAACGTTACCTACCCAATAATTGACGATGAAGTTATTGAATTTGCTAAAAGTAAGCGCGCAGTATTGTTAGTTGAGGAGGGTCAACCGGATTACATAGAACAAAACCTCCATGCTGTGCTTCGTCGCGCAGATGTTCCAACTAAGTTATTTGGAAAAGAGATGTTGCCACCAGCTGGTGAGTACACCCCAGCTCATGTAATTAAAGGAATCACTGAATTTATTAAAAAATATGGACCGGAATTACTAGACCAAACCGCCCTTCCCGCGGTTGTTAGACCAAATGGTGATAAACCAACATCGCTTGAAACTCGGATTGCTCCAGAAAAAGTACACGGTCGACCACCTTCATTTTGTACTGGTTGCCCAGAGCGCCCAATTTTTACAGCACTTAAACTTGCAGAACGCGAGACTGGGAAGCACCACATCAGCGCTGATATTGGTTGCCATCTATTTTCAATTTTGCCACCATTTAATATCGGTGCAACCACAATGGGTTATGGCCTTGGATCTGCCGGGGCATCTGCATTCCAATCGATTGAAACCGATAAACAAGTAATTTCTTTTATGGGCGATGGTGGTTTCTGGCATAACGGCTTAACTAGTGGAATTGGTAACGCAGTTTTTAATCAGAGCGATGGCTTAACAGTTATTGTAGATAACGCTTATAGCGCTGCAACTGGCGGTCAAGACATTCTCTCTTCGCAAGCTGATAATGAATTGCGATCTACTAAACATCCGATTGAGGCAGCCGTACGTGGGATTGGCGTCAAGTGGGTAAAGACAATTACTAACACGTACAAAGTTAGTGAAATGCGGGAAACTTTTAAGAGCGCTTTAACGGGAAATGTAAAAGGTCCAAAAATTATTGTGGCGCAAAGTGAATGTACGTTAAATCGAATGCGTCGCGAGAAGCCAGCAATGGCTAAGAGAATCAAAGAAGGTAAGCGCGTTGTTAAAGAGCGATTTGGAATTGACCCAGACACATGCACTGGCGATCACTCTTGTATCCGCATAAATGGCTGTCCTTCACTAACAATTGCACCAAATCCAGATCCAATGCGCAAAGATCCCGTGGCATCAATTCTTAACACATGCGTTGGCTGTGGCCTTTGTGGCGAAGCCGCTCATGCTGCCGTTTTATGTCCTTCGTTTTACCGGACTGAAGTCATTAGCAACCCATCAATTTGGGATAAAGCAAAATTAGCAATCCGGAGTGCAGTAATTGGTTTCTTGCAGAATGGAATTGAACGAAGGTTAGTTGGAATCCAACCAAATGCTTAATCAATCTAGACCAATCACCATGGCGGTTTTAGCTATGGGCGGCGAAGGCGGCGGCGTTTTAGCTGATTGGTGCATCGACATGGCGGAGCACTCAAATTATTGGGCACAAACAACTTCAGTTCCCGGAGTTGCACAACGTACCGGTGCCACTGTTTATTACCTAGAATTTTTTTCTAATGATGGCAGCAATAAAGAGCCGATCTTAAGCACGATGCCAACACCTGGCGAAGTAGATATTGTGATCGCTTCAGAATTAATGGAAGCTGGTCGCGCCGTATTTCGGGGATTTGTAACACCTGAGACCACAACTTTTATCGCATCAACAAACCGAGTTTATTCAATGACTGAAAAAACTGCGATGGGAGATGGTCGAGTAAGTTCCGAAGAGTTGTTAAGTGCTTGCGAAGCAGCAGCTAAAAAATTTATCTCGGGAGATTTTTCCGATGTCGCCGACAAGAGCGGTACTGTTATTTCAGCAGCACTTTTTGGTGCGCTTGCAGGTAGCGGCGCGCTACCATTCACGAAAGAGCAATTTACATCTGCAGTAGAGCGCAGTGGCGTAGGAGTTAAAAATTCTTTAATAGCATTTGAAAAGAGTTTTGAGATTGCGCAAAATTCTTTAAAACCAAAATCAAACCCGGTTTCTATTTCAATTGGCGCTAAGCCAGCCGATGCACCAACCGCAAATTTAGGCTTAACGCCAGCGCAAGAGTTAGAAATTCTCAATAATCCAAATGGAGCTGTTGGTTCGAAATTGCAGGACCTTGCTTCTAGAATTAAAAGTGATTATCCAAGTGCTGTTACTTTAATGACCATAAGCGGCATCAAGCGAACGGCTGATTATCAAGATGCTGCTTACGCCAAAGTTTATTTAGATCGATTAGAAGCAGTAAAAGAATGCGATTCAGTATTTGGTGATGGTACGTATCGGACGCTTAATGAGGTAGCCCGATATACCGCGCTCTGGATGACTTATGAGGACACAATTCGGGTAGCGGATTTAAAGACTCGTCGAACTAGATTTAATCGCGTTAACGAGGAAGCGCGAGTTGCTGATAATCAGATTATGCAAGTACGCGAATTCTTACACCCGATGGCTGAAGAAATTGCTGATACTTTGCCAACCTTGTTAGGTGGTTGGATAATTAAAACTAAGACAGTAAGTAATTTTATAAATAAATTAACAATAAATGGCATGCGTCTGCACACTACCTCACTACATGGATATTTTTTGCTCTATATTTTGGCAAGGCTTAAATTCATCCGCCGCCGTTCGCTGCGATTTAATCTTGAACAAGAACGCATTGATCAATGGCTAACCAAAATATTAGCTGTTATGCCCGAAAATTATGATTTAGCTTATGAAATTGCTGAGAGCGCCAATGTAATTAAGGGATACGGCGACACCCATAAAAACGGTTGGCGTAACTTCACTTCATTAATGAGTGAAGTAGATAAATTGCGCGAATCTAAAGATTCAACCGCAGCAACTAGAATCTCGACGTTGCGAAGTGCGGCGCTCTCTGATGAAACCGGCGAGAAGTTAAGAGCGTTGCTTTAAGGCTTAGCTCTCTTCAAACTTCGCAGTAATTTCAGCATATGTCATCATCGAACGTGCTGCTTCAGCTGCCATTTTTTCGCGTTCTAGATTTCGCTCGAGCTGGACTTTTGCTGATACATATTGTTTTGGCCATTTCACATCTAGATAACCGATTTTTGCGGCTTCATTCAGGGTCCATGCGGGATTAGCTAAATGCGGACGGGCTATTGCACATAGATCGGCGCGACCCGCAGCAATAATCGTATTTGCATGGTCTGCCTCAGATATTGCGCCAACTGCGATGGTTTTTATGCCAACTTCGTTTCGGATTTGATCTGAGAATGGAGTCTGGAACATGCGACCATAAACTGGCTTCTCGTCTTTTGAAACCTGTCCTGAAGAACAGTCAATGACATCTGCCCCAGCAGCTTTAAATGCGCGTGCTATTTCAACGGCATCTTTTGGGGTAATTCCGCCTTCTACCCAATCATGCGCAGAGATACGTACGCTGATTGGTTTACCAGCTGGCCAGGCGGCGCGTACTGCGTTAAAAACTTCTAGCGGATAACGGAGACGATTTTCTAGCGAGCCACCGTATTCGTCGGTACGTTGATTGGTTAGTGGGGAAATAAATGAAGAAATTAAATAGCCGTGTGCAGCGTGCAATTCTAGCCAATCGAAACCAGCCTCAGCTCCAGCATTAGTGGCGCGAACAAAGTCAGCTTTAACTCGGTCCATATCTTCGCGAGTCATAGCTTTCGAAGTTTGGGAAACGCCTGCTAAATATTGTTGTGGTGATGCTGAAATCAATTCCCAGCCGCCAGTTGCAACTGGTTTATCAATTCCTTCCCAAGCTAAGTTTGTGGCACCTTTTGCACCAGCATGACCAATTTGTATTGCAATCTTGGCCTCGGAATTTTCGTGAACAAAATTTACAATTCTTTTCCAGCCGGCAGTGTGTTCCGGGGTGTACATACCTGGGCATCCCGGCGTGATTCGAGCATCTGCGGTAACGCAAGTCATTTCGGTAAATACCAATCCTGCGCCACCCATTGCACGCGCACCTAAATGCACAAGGTGATAATCAGCAGGCATGCCATCATGGGCCGAATATTGGGCCATTGGCGAAACCACAATGCGATTTTTTAGAACTACATCACGAACTTTTAGCGGCGTGAGCATCGGTGGGATTTGGCTACCGGACTTTGGAAGCGGTACACCAGCATCGGCAAAAGCTTTTTCCGCATACCAACGTTCATATCCATCTAAGAAGTTAGCATCGCGTACTCGTAAATTTTCATGGCTGATCCGTTGAGATCTAGTTAGTAACGAATAATTGAATTGCTCCGCAGGAAGTCGGGTGTAGCGATCTATATGTTCAAACCACTCCATAGCGTTACGGGCTGCGTTCTGGATTTTTAAAACTTCTACAGATCGCAAATCTTGGTAAGTTTTTAGTACTGATTCTAGGTTTACTGAACTATCACCAGAACCCGCAGCAAGAGTCTCGAATGAGCGTGCTAGTTCAATCGCATCTTCCATCGCTAATTTTGTGCCAGACCCAATAGAGAAGTGCGCAGTATGAGCCGCATCGCCCATCAAAATAGTTGGAACTTTCTTTTGGTTAATAGTGTTCCAATGAATCCACTCTTGGCAGATAACTCTAGGAAATTTAATCCAAATAGCCGACCCTCTTAAATGCGCTGCGTTTGTAAGAAGTTTTGCACCATCAAGATGTTCTTTAAATAAGTTTTCACAGAATGCAACCGCTTCTTCTTGCGACATATCCTCAAGTCCGGCTTTTTTCCATACCTCTTCGGGAGTTTCCACAATAAAAGTTGAGGTATCACCATCAAATTGATAAACATGGGCTTGGAACCAACCAAATTCAGTCTCTTTAAATAAGAAAGTAAAATCCTTAAACATCTTCTTGGTACCGAGCCAAACGAAGCGGCAGATTCGAGTATCAATATCCGGCTTGAAAGTTTCAGCGTAGCGGGTTCGGATTGCACTGTTTAAACCATCAGCCGCTATCACCAAATCAGCATCATATTTAGCAGCCATTTCTTGATCATCTTTGACATCTGTTTCAAAAACTAAATTTACGCCAAGTTCTTCACAACGTGTCTGCAAAATATTAAGTAATCGCTTGCGACCGATTCCGCAGAAACCATGGCCACCAGAGATAAAACTTTCATCATCGATCCGCACATCAATGTCGTCCCAATGATTAAATGAACCAAGAATTTCGCGAGCGGTTTTTTCATCTGCGCGGACAAAATTACTAAGGGTTTGATCCGAAAAAACAACGCCCCAACCGAAAGTGTCGTATGGGCGATTACGTTCAACCACGGTTATTTCATGAGCTGGATTCTGTTTTTTCATAAGAATTCCAAAGTAAAGCCCAGCAGCGCCGCCGCCGATTGAAAGAATCTTCATAGCTCTCCTTTGCCTTTTTCCTATTCGGTACATTTCGAATTACAGTGCGGCGATAATAACCGTGCCAAGAATAGGGTTACTTACTTACTTCTGCCAGAGATAGTGATTAGGGTTACTACATGTTCAGTCCGAGATTTAATGGCAAAGCCGCAATCGTTACTGGGGGCAGCGGTGGGATTGGTTCTGCTATTGCAGAGGCGCTGCTTAGCGAAGGCGCAATGGTTGCAATATTTGACACCAACCAAGAGACCCTACAAAAGAGTGTTGCCGCCTTTTCTACTTCTGGCTCAATGGTAATTGGGGAGGTAGTGGATGTGCGCGATGGCGCTGCAGTCAAGAAAGCGGTTGATGCAGTCGCTGAAAAATTTGGCCGGGTTGATATTTTAATTGCAGCAGCTGGTGGATCACTGGGCACACCGCGCGATTTAAATGAGATTAGCGAAGCCGACATTGATTTAGTCTTAGATGTAAATGTAAAAGGAACTTTTAATTGTGCACGTGCGGTAATAGAACATATGAAAAAAGCTGGCGGCGGTTCCATCGTTACTTTTTCTTCGATTGGTGGTCGTGGCGCAAGCCCAGTAACTGGCGTTCCATACGCGGCAGCAAAATCTGCCATCCTAGGTTTAACTCGCAGGCTTGCGCGCGAAGTTGGCGCTGACAAAATTAGAGTAAATGCAATTGCGCCTGGACTTTTCTTAACTGGACGGTTGCAAGGAATGTTCGATGCACTTGCCGAATCTGAGCGGAATGAAGTTTTAAACGCCATACCGTTAAAGCGGATGCCCGAAATAGACGAATGCGTTCAACCAGTTTTATTCCTAGCTAGCGATGCCGCTTCTTATATGACTGGAACTGTTTTAGATGTTAACGGCGGCAGATTGATGCCTAGTTAGTATTGCCTACATCACATACGCGGCAGTAACTTGTTTTCTAACGGAAAATTTATCGTTTTACCGTTGACGGAACTACTCCCTCGACCCAAGATTGAACACTCATAGTGCCAATATTTGGAGGAGCAAGTTAATGCCAAAGACTGAATATTTACCTGGCTTAGAAGGCATAGACCATGTCGGAATTACAATCCCGAACTTAGACGAAGCCGTCGCATTCTATTCAGAACTACTCGGAGCATCTGAAATTTTTAGATTGGGTCCATTTGATGCTCGCGAGATCCCCGGCGTAGATGGTAAAGATTGGTCGCTTGCTCACGTAAACGTTACCGATGCTAAATTCACAATCGCAATGTTGGAAACGAAAAATGGCAGCCGATTGGAATTATTTCAGTACGACCGACCTGATGATCGTCGCTTAACTCCACCTCGTAATTGTGACCTCGGTGGGCATCACATTGCATTCAAAGTTGCTAATCTAGATAAAGTTTTAGCAATGAAAGATAAATTTAGTTTAACTTTCATGTCGGGGCCGATTGCGATAACAGAAGGACCTGCGGCTGGGCAACGTATTATTTACGTTCTAGATCCATGGGGTAATCAGCTTGAATTGGTTGAATATCAAGCGATAAAGAAGTAAGGATCACTAAAAAAATGGCGCTGGCTACGATGACTGCAAGAATTGAGATGCGTGGTATTAGCAAACAATTTGATGCAGTAAAAGCGCTATCGAATGTTGATTTAACTTTATATCCTGGAGAAGTACATACAATCGCGGGCGAAAACGGCTCCGGAAAATCAACATTGCTAAAAATTTTAGCTGGTGTTATTCAACCAAACGAGGGGTTAATCAGGATCGATGGCACCAGTCATGTTTTGACAAGCGTGCGTGGCGCGATGGGTCTCGGCGTAACGATGGTTAGCCAAGAATTAAGTTTGGTTCCAAATTTAGGAATTGCCGAAAATGTATTCTTAGGGCATAACCAAACTCGTGATTTCATTGGAATTAATTGGAAAGATACTGAAAAGCGCGCTGCCGAACTACTAAAACGCTTAAATTTAACGGTTAATCCAAAGCAATTAGTGTCAACAATCCCACAGCATCAACAACAACTCGTAGAGATAGCCCGGGCACTTTCATTTGATACTCGAGTTCTATTGCTAGACGAACCAACTTCTTCATTAGATCCTGCAGAAGTGAAATCGCTATTTAATGTTATTCGCCAACTTCGGGATGACGGTGTTGCAGTAGTTCTAATTTCGCACCGAATGTCAGAGATGTTAGAGATCAGTGATCGATTCACAGTACTACGCGATGGAAAATTGATCGATACTGGAGTAAAGGGCGATGTAAGTGAGGCTTGGTTAATCGATCGTATGGTTCTAAATAAACCAAAGAAAATATCGGATAGTACTTACTCAATCGAAAACAAGCGAGCAGTATTAGAGGTAAAAGGACTTTCTGATCGACTAGGCGCATTTAATAACATCTCATTCAATTTGCATGCTGGCGAAATTGTTGGAGTTGCTGGGCTAGCCGGCGCTGGTCGGACCGAGTTGGTTGAAACTATTGTTGGATCGCGCCCACGAATTTCTGGTGAAGTTTTAATCGATGGCGTAGTTGTGAAAGCAAATAGCAGAAGCTCAATCAATGCAGGAATAGCTCTAGTTCCAGATGACCGCAGAACTAAATCTACTATTCATGAAATGTCGGTTCGTGAAAATTTATTGCTTGCACAACATCAACTCCCATTTAGCTTTAGAAGTAAATCAAAGGAAGCAAAGATTGTTAATGCTTGGTGCGAACGATTTAAAATTAAGGCCGCTGATATCGACACTCCTATTAAATCTTTATCTGGAGGTAACCAGCAGAAAGTAGTTATTGCACGTTGCCTCCAGACAAATCCAAAAGTTCTGGTTTTGGACGAAGCCACGCGTGGCATTGATCTGGGCGCAAAGGCCGAAATTTATGAAATTTTGCGAGGGCTCGCTAAAGAAGGGCTTGGAATTTTGGCAGTTTCTTCAGAAATATCAGAAATTTTCGAAATTTCGGACCGAGTCCTAGTTATGCATGCCGGGAAGTTAGCTGCAGACATGGGACGTGAAGAAATGACGGAAGCAAATGTAGTTGCAGCCGCTACTGGTTCGAATAAAAAGGGAGATCAATAACTATGTCACTCAAACTTCCACGATGGAGTTCATTGCCGGCTTGGTCTGGGGTACTTTTACTAGAAGTATTGCTATTTATTTTTATGGCAATCTCACAACCAGAGTTCGTATCTGCTGGAAATTTAAGCAACATTGTTAGATCTGCGGCGATACCAATTGTGCTAGGTATTGGAATGACTTACACAATTCTCACCGCTGGAATCGATTTAAGTGTAGGTAGCGTTTTAGCATTTAGTGGAATTTTACTTTCCGGAATGATAGATCACATGCCGCGTTATGCCGCAGTTGTTGTAACAATTGCGCTTGTAACTCTGATTGTTGGTGGAATTAATGGAACTTTAATTGGAAGATTTGGATTAAATAGTTTTGTAGTAACGCTAGGTTCACTTGGAATATTCAGAGGTATTTCATACTTGGTTACAAATGGTACGACCCAAAATATTGATGCCGGTCCTCTTATTCGAGCGCTTGGTGATGGCAATGTTGGACCAGTTCCTGGCCCATTGTTAGTAGTAATCGTGCTTGCTGCAATTTCAATTTTTGTACTGCGTTCAACTTTCTTTGGTCGCGATGTTTATGCAGTTGGTGGAAATGAATTTGCTGCACAACTTGCTGGAATTTATACTGGACGTGTAAAAATGAATGTTTACGTAATTTCAGCTGCATGTGCTGGCTTAGCAGGAGTTATGCAAGTTGGTCGACTCGATTCAGCTGCACCAACTGCCGGCGCCGGTTTAGAACTTGCAGTTGTGGCAGGCGTTTTATTAGGTGGAACCCGCCTTAGCGGAGGTGTAGGAAGCATCACCGGAACCGTAATTGGTGTACTTTTCCTACAAACCGTATCGAATTCCCTGACAATCCAGGGAGTCTCCTCATACTGGCAACAAATTGTTACCGGTGTATTACTTGGAGCCGCGGTTTTATTTGACCGCATACGACTTGAGTTATCAAGTCGTGCACCATCGAGAAAGGACAAGGAATGAAAGCAAGTAATAAAGCGACAAAACTTTCACGACGTAGAGTCGTTGGAGTTGCCGCACTAGCAGCAGTTTCGCTTTTGTTAGCAGGCTGCTCTTCATCAAAATCTGATTCCGCCGCAGAAGTTAAAGGCGTAGTTGGTTTTAGCTATCCAATCGAAGCTAATACATATCTAAAGGCTATTGGTCTTGCTGCTCAAGCAGAACTAAAATTAGCTGGCTACGATTTCTATCCACTCGATGCCCAACTCGATGGAAATAAGCAGATATCAGATGTTGAAGCCATGATTACTAAAGGTGTAGTAGCAATGATTATCTACCCACTTGATTCAAATGGTTTAAAGCCTGCTTTAGATAAAGCTGCTGCAGCCGGTATCAAAGTAATCACTATGAACTACAGCGTTGATGACTCAACAATGGCACCACCATCACCATCTCTAGGACAAGTACAAGATGCATTCCCACAACGCGCGCTTGCAAAAGAACGTGTTGCTTGGTTAGCTAAAGTGCTTCCTTCAGGTGGAAACGTGCTTTATGTTGGACTGGGCTTCCCAGTAGCGGCACTTGAAGCGCATGCCAATATGTTCAAAGAAGAAATTGGTTCCGTTAAAAACCTTAAGTATGTTGGTCGCGTAGATAACAAGACTGATGATTCCGAAGGCGGCCGTCAGGCTGTAGATCAGGCACTTGTTAAGTACAAGAACCTTTCTGCAATCGTGGCTTATAACGATCCAACAGCTCTTGGCGCTTTTGCCGCGGTTCGTGCAGCTGGCTTAACTGACAAGATCAAAGTCATTGGTCTACAAATGCAACCAGAAGCTGTAACTTCACTACAAAATGGTGAAATTTCTGGTTCGTGGGATTACAACCCAGTTGAGTCTGGACAATCTCTTGCCAAGCTTACGATTTCTGCTCTTAGCGGAGAACCAGAAGCAAACTACAAGAAGACCATCCAAACTCCTGCAACTTTCTACGATCAAGCATCTGTTGCTGGCTTCGTCTCATGGGACGACCGCCTAGCAAAGATTGGCAAGTAGTAAGTAGCAAGAATCACTAAATTGAAAATGGGCTCGAGGTGACTCGGGCCCATTTTTAGTGGAGAGTTAGCAAAGGTAACCAGCTTGGTAAAGGGAGAGAAAATGGCGATTGATACCGCTGCAAAATATCGTGATCGGTTTCCAGTTTTTGGATCCGTTGCATATTTAAATAGTTGCTCCCAAGGTGCGCTCTCCCATGAAGTGCGTGCCGCCTTTAGTCAATATTTAGACGGCATGGATGAACGCGGTTCCCTCTGGGAAGAGTGGGTTGGTCGTCAAGAAGATGTACGTGGACTTATTGCGAAAGTTTTCAGCACAAGCCCAGATCAAGTAGCAATTACTACTTCCGCATCTGCAGGTGTCTCTTCTTTAATGAGTGCAATTGATTTTACAAAAGGTAAAAACAAGATTGTTACAACTGGTTTGGAATTTCCAACCATCGGACAGATTTCACATGCCCAAGAACTTCGTGGAGCTGAAATTGTGCACGTTCCCGCTGAAGCAGATAACCAATTGGATATCGCAAAAGTAGCAGCGGCTATCGATGATAAAACAGTTCTAGTAGCAGTAACTCATGTTTGTTATCGCAATGGTTCGATGACCGACATTAAAGCTATTGTTGATCTAGCACATTCACGCGGTGTTCCAGTTTTGGTTGATGCTTACCAATCTGCCGGAGCAATCCCAATTAACTTTGAAGAATTAGGTGCAGATTTCTTAGTTGGTGGCGTATTAAAATATATGTTGAGCTGCCCTGGCGTTGGCTTTATGTTGGTAAATAAGAAGAATGTAATGAAAGCGATTCCAACTATGACCGGTTGGTTCGCAGCACGTGATATTTTCGCAATGGATATTATGAAATACGATCCAGCACCAGATGCGCGTCGATTTGAATCTGGAACGCCACCGATACCAAGTCTTTATGCTGCAAAAGCTGGACTTGGATTACTACTTGAAGTAGGTCTAGATAATGCATGGGCACATACCAAGGTTTTGCATAATCAAATGCGCGAAGGCATCACTTCACTTGGCGGAAAGTGCGCAACCCCTGCGGGAGTTGGTTTTCATGCTGCGATGCTCGCCGTCAAAGTTACTGATGAACACGCAATGGTTGCAGCAGTTGCCCAAGATAAAGTGGTGATTTCATCGAGAGATAGCAATATCCGGATTAGCCCGCACTTTTATAACAACAGCGAAGATATTGAGCGATTACTTGCTTCTATTGCAAAAAATAAACATTTACTAGCTTAAAACTTAAATTAACGCAGCATCCAAAGTGATATTTGCGCTGGCATAAAGTTTCGAAACCGGACAAGTTTTCTTAGCTTTTTCAGCATAAGTTTTGAAATCAGCGTCACTCATACCTGGCACAGTCCCGCGGCAAACTAAATGAATTTCAGTAATCCAAAACCCATCAGCTTTACCCTCTAGAGTTGCGGTCGCTTCAGTTTTAATGGTTACAGAATTACCATCAATACCAGCATCTTCTAAATCACTAGTTAGCGCCATTGAGAAACAACCAGCATGTGCAGCGGCAATTAGCTGCTCTGGGTTTGTGCCTTTTTCTTCTTCAACTCTGGCAGTTAAGTTATATGGAACTTCTGGACCACTTAAACCAAACTTCATAGACCCTTTACCAGTCGGAACTGGACCTGACCAAATAGCGGAACCTCTATGTTTACTCATAGACCAATCATACTCTCTGATATAGATTGCTGCCATGTCAGCCGGAGTAGTTAGAGATATCAATACCGTCCAAGCAAATATTATTTCGCCAGCAATTTCAGCATTTGAAACTGTTCCTGGTGGTCCTTATGCCGAACCGTTACGTTGTAAGCAATATGAATTCTCTGCAGCGGCATCACACCAATTAAATAACGCTCTTTGCGATAGTTATATATACGTTTTAGATGGCGCTGGCGCGGTTGAAATAAACCGGAATAAGAGTGAGATTTCTGAAGGATCCGCCATTCTTACTTATGCGGGAGAAGTCTTAGTAATTTCAACTTCTTCAAAGATTTCATTCTTAGTTATCGAAGTCCCGTCACCTATTACGCCTTGGGGAAGCGCACTGGCAAAGCCAATTGATATGGCAAAGCGAGTGATCATTACTAAATTAGGCGCAACAAATAAAGAATCAGCCTCTAGCGATCGCGAATACGAGACGCTATTTAATGAAAATAATGGCAGCCGTGGCGCAACTATGTTTGTTGGTTTCATTCCATCATCTGGCGCACCAGATCACTATCACTTATATGACGAAATTTGCGTAATAGTTCGCGGCGCAGGTGGTTTAGTAACTACAGAACGCCCACTTCAAGATTTGAAAAAAGGTTCGACATTCCATGTTGCACCGCGTTTTCTACATGCAATTCATAATCCAAACCCAGAAGATCTTTGGATTTTGGGTGTATTCAGACCAGAAGGTTCACCTGCAGCAGCGTTTTACCCAGATGGACGCCCTGCCCCAGTAGATATGATGGATAAATGAGCGAGGCAAAAAAACCCGTACTTGGTGGAACAGCTAAAAGTGATTACGAAAATTATGTCCGCACCGATGAGTTATTAAGTTTGCAGAAGAGCCCAAGTGAATGGGAACATCGCGACGAGTTACTTTTCGCAGTTGTACACCAATCATCAGAACTCTGGTTAAAACTAGCGATTAGCGAACTTACCGAAGCCACCGACTATTTAAAAAAGAACGATATCCGTGGCGCGCTTCGCTTATTTGATCGAATCGCAATCTGTATGCGCCAATGCCATGAAGCCCTTGATATGTTGGAAAAGATGTCACCTTGGGATTACCAACAAGTTCGGCGCGCACTCGGCCACGGCTCCGGGTTTGATTCACCAGGGTTTAACGGACTCCGTAAAGGCGTGCCAGGACTTGGTAAAGAATTTCATCGACTGCTTGGCGAAGCCAAGATTGATTTGTTAACGCTCTATTTAAACGATCGCAAATACGAAGATCTTTACTTATTAGCAGAAGCGCTGACCGAATTAGATGAACGGATCTATCTTTGGCGCCACCGCCACTACAAAGTTGTGGAGCGAAGCATTGGTGCAAAAGTTTCCGGCACCCAAGGAACTCCGGTTGAGATCCTTAGCAAGTTGAATTCCTTTACATTTTTCCCAGAACTTTGGGATATCCGAACCACAATCACTAATCACGCCCTTGAGCAAGAGTCGAAAAAGACCACTTACTAATTTAAGTTAAATAGAAAAAGACCCACAGTTACCTGTGGGTCTTTTTTGTTATCCGCGCGTAATCTGCGCAACTATGACTCAGTTGAATAAATATTAACATCTTTTTATTCTCCACATTCTGAACAAGTCACAAAAAAGCTACCTATTACTTAATTTAGATTGCACGTCGTGTATCGCTGTAGCTCAGCGGATAGAGCGCAACTCTGACTCAGTTGAAGGTCGTGGGTTCGAATCCCATCAGCGATACGCACACTGAGTGACTTTGTAGTTAGTCGCGCGAAGTCACTCAGAACTTAAATTTGATTTACCTTAGCGGAACTGGTTGAAATCTGGTGAACGCTTTTCGGTAAAAGCTTTGCCACCTTCTTTAGATTCATCGGTATCGATATATAAGTCAAGGACATCAAAAGCTAGCGATTGAATACCGCCAATATGGTCGGAATCAGCATTAAATGAGTGCTTCAAAGTTTTAAGCGCGGTAGGTGAGAGCGATGCAACTTTTTTCGCCCACTCGCGTGCACTTAAAATTAATTGATTAGGCGCAACAACTTTATTAACTAAACCCCAACGCTCAGCAGTCGCGGCATCATATTGTTCACATAGGAACCAAATTTCACGCGCACGTTTTTCGCCAACAACGCGGGCTAAATAAGCAGTGCCAAACCCGGCATCGAAAGATCCAACTCGAGGACCAACTTGGCCAAACTTTGCGGTTTCGGAGGCAATTGATAAATCGCAGAGCACATGAAGTACATGGCCACCACCAATTGCAAAACCATTTACAGCTGCAATAACGGGTTTCGGCACTGCACGAATTAACTTATGTAGTGACTCAATTTCAAACATTCCAGTTTCGGTATCACCATATCCACCAGTAGTTGCGCGCTCTTTTTGATCGCCACCGGTGCAGAATGCTTTTTCGCCAGCTCCAGTAAGAATTATTGCGCCAACTTTTTTATCGACCCACGCATGTTTAAATGCAGCAAGTAACTCATCAACAGTTCGACCGCGGAGTGCGTTATAGCGATCCGGACGATTGATGGTGATGGTTGCGATTAATTCTGATACTTCGTAAGTAATATCAGTGAATTCGCTCGGTTTAATCATGGCGATACTTTACTCGGCAACTTCAATAACAACAGCGATGCCTAGCCCTACTCCGATACAAGCGGCCGCAATTCCAATGCCGCCACCTTGACGCTTCAACTCACGGGCACAATCAACGATTACCCGAGCTGCCGAACCTCCGACTGGATGACCAATCGCAATCGCGCCACCGTTGATATTTACGCGCTCTGGATTGATTTCTGGAATCTCATGGAGAACCGTTAAAACCATAGAAGCAAAAGCTTCGTTAATTTCCCAAACTTTGATATCACTCACTTTTCTATTGACTTTCTTTAAAACTTTATGAATTGCTGAAACTGGTGCGCGGGAAAACTCATTTGGTTTTGTAGCAGTTACTTGGGTAGCAAGAATTCTTCCGATACCAGGAAGTCCAAGTTCAGCACAATTAATTTCATTTGTGATCAGCATGGCAACCGCACCATCATTTATTGGAGAAGAGTTTCCAGCAGTTCCAGTACCAGTATCGGAGAAAGCTGCAGGTAATTCGCCAAGTTTTTCTAGTGAAGTATCGCGACGAATAGATTCATCAGATGTTAGCCCGTTAAATGGAACAACAAAACCATCATGGATTTTCTTATCCCAAGCAAGGGCAGCGCGTTGATGGGAGCGGAGTGACCATTCATCTACTTGTTTTCGGGTAATTCCAAACCTTTGACTTACTTCTTCAGCGCAACGACCAAGACTTTGTATCCACTCTGCTGGAAATTTGGGATTAGTCATCCGCCAACCAACAGTTGATTGGTTAAGCACTAAATCGGTGGTTTGCTCTGGTTTCTTCTTGGAGTCACGCTCTACTATCCAAGGTGCCCGGGACATTGATTCGACGCCACCGGCAATCACATAGTTGTAATCGCCAAGTCGAATTGCTCGAGATGCTTGAATCACGGCTTCGCCACCTGATCCGCATAATCGATTTAAAGTTAGGCCAGGAATGGTTTCGGGAAGTCCAGCGAGTAGCGCACCCATTCGCGCAACATTTCGATTATCTTCACCAGCACCATTTGAGTCGCCCATAATTACATCGTCAATTAATTCCAGATTTAAATTTGGAACCTTCTTAACTAATTCAGAAATTGTGAAAGCCAATAAATCATCAGGTCGAACTTTGGAAAGGGCGCCAAAATAAGCGCCAAATGGGGTTCTTACCGCCGCAGCGATGATGGCTTTACGCTCTTGCATGTAGCGTATTATTGACCATCCGCAGCATTACTCGCCATTAACATGGTGTTTTATGAAACGATATTACGCACATCGTGCGCTTACGGAGGGGGAATTCTTAAATGGATCGACAACTCCGGATATTGGTAACTGGCGCAGGACGCGGCATCGGTAAAGCTATCGTTTCGCAATTAAAAAACGATCCGCTTAAACATAAAATTGCGGTTACTGCTCGGACAGAATCTGAATTGAATGAAGTTGTTATAGGTGCACTTGGGGAAACTCTAGTAATTGCAGCGGATGCAACTTCGGTAAATATTCCAAATGAGATTATCTCTAAAGTAGTTGCCGCTTGGGGCGGCATTGATGTGATTATTCTTAATGCGGGCGAAGCTGATGTACAAAAAATTGAAGACACTACTGATGCAATTTGGGAGAAGACGCTAGCAATAAATACCACCGCGCCATTTAGATTTATTCGAGCAGTAACTCCAATTATGAAAACTCAGAACTCTGGTCGAGTAATTGTGATTGCAAGCATTGCAGGTTTAATGGGTGAAGCATTTGTCACTGCATATGCCGCTTCAAAACATGCAGTAGTGGGCGTAGTCCGCGCTAGCGCTGTCGAATTAAATAAGTACGGAATTACTGTGAATGCCTTATGCCCTGGTTATGTTGATACGCCAATGTTAGATAAAGGTTTAGATGTAACAGCAGCAAGGACTGGTAAAACCCGAGATGAGTTACGTGCCGCACTTGCTTTGAAACAACCAGGTGGCCGATTGTTAACTTCCGATGAAGTTGCCAGCGCTGCAATTGACTTTATAAGCAACGGTGAAACTGGCCAAGCGCGTTGGTTAGATGCCACCACAATTGGGGAGAAAAAATGAGCACATTAAAGCGAATAAACCCAGAGTCATTAGCTGCTCCGATTGGGTTCTCACATGCGGTTGCTACCGAGGGTGGGAAATTAATTTTCCTTGCTGGCCAGACTGCGTTAAACAAAGAAGGTGTAATCGTCGGAAACGGCATTGTGGAACAGTTCGAAAAAGCACTTTCTAATCTATTAACTGCGCTATCTGAGGCTGGCGGAAATCCTTCTAACTTAACGAAACTTTCAATTTTCTCAGTGGATCCCGAGAACTACCGTGCAAATGCGCGGGAAATTGGGAAAGTTTGGCAGCGATTAGTTGGTAAAGATTATCCGGCGATGACTTTAGTAGGAGTAACTCGGCTTTGGGATATTGAAGCGTTGGTAGAGATTGAAGGGTTTGCCGTTCTTTAATGAACAAACTTGCAAATCTTTGGTCCGCTAAATCTGTTGCAATCATTGGCGCTACTGAACGCGTCGGCGCAATGGGTCGGCTACCAATTGAATATTTATTGAGACATGGTTACCAAGGTGAAATTTTTCCAGTAAATCCAAAAGGTGGCACTATTTTAGGAATTACTGCTTTTACTTCGATCTCTGAAATTAAGAAGCCAATTGAATTAGCGCTAATTATGGTGCCATTAAACTCGGTTGAAGCAGCAGTATCAGATTGTGCAAGCGCTGGTATCCCAGTTGTAACCGTCATGGCATCTGGATTCGCCGAAGCGGATGAAGCTGGTGCGCTTGCACAAAAAAAGTTAGTTGCTATCGCTAAGAATTCTGGGATGAGATTAGTTGGTCCCAATTGCATAGGCTCAGTCGGCGGCGCTGCAAAATTAACCGCAACTTTTTCACCAGTTTTTTCATCAGATAGCACTGCACTTTCGGCAGGATCACTTGCGTTAGTGAGCCAATCCGGTGCGCTCGGTTATGGTACTTACTCACTTGGTTTAGATCGAGATTTACCAATTGGTGTTGTGGTGACAACTGGAAACGAAGCTGAAGTAAGTGCAATGGATATCGCAACGGCGCTCTCTGAAGATAAAGAAGTTACTGGAATTTTAATTTATACCGAAGGTTTAACTGAGATTGCACAATTACGCGAGATAGCTGCTAAAAAACCAACTGCAATTTTGAAAGCTGGCCGCTCTCAAGCTGGTGCCGAAGCAGCAGCATCACATACAGGCGCGCTAGCAACTGGTGATCGAGTAGTTGATGCCGCGATGAAAGCTAGCGGAGCGGTGCGAGTGAACAATGTTGAAGAACTGCTCGATGCTGGCGCAGTTTTTACGACTGGTACAAAGTTAACCGGCAAGCGAGTAGCAATTATTACTACTTCGGGCGGAAGCGGAATTCTTGGAACTGATGCGCTAGAAGCATGCGGACTAGAGCTAGCCGAGTTAGAACCCAAAACCATTGCAGCGCTAGATGAATTTATCCCAAGTTACGGAAACTCTACTAACCCAGTTGATGTAACTGCTGCTGTGATTTCGTCACCAGAACTATTTGAAAAATGTATGTCGATATTAGTAAATGATATTAACGTTGATGCAATTATCGCGGCGTTCTGTGTCCTAGTTGGTGATGATGTTGAAAGAATTGCTAATGCGCTAGGTGCAGCCGGGAAAACTAGATCGCTTCCAATTGTGGTTGCTCGAACTGGTGCGCAATCGCTAGCTCCGTTAGCTGCAAAAAAATTAGCCCAATTTAATATTCCAGTATATCCAACCCCAGAGCGTGCTGCTCGGGCACTTGAATTATTACGAATTGTTTCTATGCCAATTCCAAAATATTCACGCAAGCCGCTAGTGCTAACAACTGCAACTCCAAATGCTGGAGCAAGTGAGGTAGAGCTAAAGAATTTATGGCAAAGCGTTGGTGTGCCAGTTCCGGAATCGCTAGTTGTTTCCAAGAAGAGTGAGGTTAGTGCAGCGGTTATAAAAGTTGGTGGCCGAGCCGTCTTGAAAGCTGTTATTCCAGGCTTATTGCATAAGAGTGATGCTGGCGGAGTTGTGCTAGATATTTCTACTGAGCAAGCCCCAGAAGTTTTTGATCGTTTAATTTCAATTGCGAAAGGCGGCCAGGCATCAGTTCTCGTTGAGCGTTTTGTACCTAAGGGTGTGGAAGTTTTAGTTGGCATCACGCCATCACCACTCGGACGTGTTTTAACAATTGGCGTGGGCGGAGTTTTAACAGAAGTTATCAATGACACCTCACTTCGACTTTTACCTGTAAGTAGTGATGATGTAAATGCCATGATTGACGAAACCTGCTTGGCAAAATTATTCGCTGGAGTTCGCGGCGCAAAAGCTGCGGATCGTGCCGCATTTATTGAGCTCGTGCTAAGAATCACAGATGCGACCTCTGGTTGGGATGATGGCTTTGAGTTAGACATAAACCCTGTAACTGTTCTCTCGGATGGGGCTTGGGTGTTGGATAGCGCTTATGTCGCAGCGAATAATTAAGAGATTGAACTAGGAGAGCCCAATGGATGTCGGAACAATTGTTGCCCGTTCCATGCGGCGTTATCGCGACCGAATCGCAGTCGAAGGTCCCGAAGGTTCGATAACTTTTGGTGAAATTGGTTCTCGAATTTTTCAACTAGCAAGAGCGCTGAAAGAACTAGGGCTCGCAGAGGGCGATCGAGTTTTAGATTTACAATCGAATCAAAATACCTATATTGAATCCGATTTAGGAATATCTAGCGCTGGGCTTTGTCGGGTCGCACTAAATTATCGGCTACACCCAACTGATTGGGTTCGCATTACGAAAGATTGCGGCGCAAAAGTATTAATAATGGATGCAAAGTTTTGGGATGAAGCTGGTCCAGTTCGAGAGATTGTGGATCATATTATTTTAATCAAAGGTGATCATGCTGACACGATTAATTATGAAAATTTCTTAGCCAAACAATCCACCGAACCGCTTTTACTTGCAGTTAATCCAGATAGTTTAGTTTCATTAAATTATTCAAGTGGAACTACTGGCAATCCTAAGGGTGCGATTCGAACTCATAGAAATCGGTTGGCTAGTTTAGGAAACATAGTTACGGATATTTTCGGTAGAACTCTTAATGAGAACGATTGTTGGGTCCATGCGGGTCCAGTAACACATACCAGCGGGCTTTTTGTGTTGCCATATTTTGCATTTGGTGCTAAACAAATAGTGCAAGCAAAGTATGAACCCGAAGCGCTGGTTGAGGCAATTCAACATCGAGGCGCTAACGCAACCGCGCTAGTTCCGACAATGGTGGCGCGCCTACTCGCTATGGAAGATATGACCCGCGAAAAAATGTCGAATTTAAAAATGCTTGGTTACGCCGGTGCCCCAATGCCACCAGAACAAATTCGCCAGTGTTACGACCGGATTACAAAGAACATGGTGCAGTACTACGGATTAGTCGAAGCGATACCACCAGTTACTGTTTTGAGCGCTGCGGATCACGAGCTGGGTCTTTTTAAAGATCCTGAAATTCTTACTAGCGCTGGAAACCCTTGTACTACAGTTGAAATTCGAATCGTTGACGAAGCTGGTCAAGATGTTCCACAAGGTGAAATCGGCGAAGTAATCACGCGCGGCGATCATGTGATGCGCGGTTATTACGGTGCAGCTGGCAGCGATCCAACTGTTACAAAAGCTGTTCGTGATGGTTGGTTACATACTGGAGATCTTGGTCGATTAGATTTAGAAAATCGGCTATTCCTGGTTGATCGCAAGGGTGACATGATTATTAGTGGTGGTTACAACATATATCCACGAGAAATTGAAGATGTGATTGCAGAGGTAACTGATATTTCTGAAGTAGCGGTGATGGGTGTCTTTGATGCTGAATGGGGTCAACGCGTAGTTGCGATGGTAACTCTTGCACCAAACGCAACTGCAAAAGGTGATGAGCTTGTCAATAAAGTTCTAGAGCATTGCAAATCTAGAATGGCAACATACAAGAAGCCAAAAGAAGTTTTGATTGTTACAGAATTTCCGTTGAATTCAACTGGGAAAATTGCCAAGAAAATTTTGAAAAAACAACTAGAAGATCGAAACAAATAATGAGCGCAATCGAAAAACCAGGCGAATATCCATACACCCGCGGCATCAAGCCCGATGCTGGCGTTTGGACTATGGGTCAATACGGTGGTTTTGGCACTCCGCGCGAAACAAACGAGCGTTTTAAAATGTTATTAGCTCAAGGCTTAACCGGTTTTAGCGTTGCGTTAGATTTACCGACACAACTTGGACTCGATTCAGATCATCCACTTGCTCAAGGTGAAGTTGGCAGAGTTGGCGTCGCAATTGATAGTTTGGCAGATATTGAAATTTTGATGGATGAGATTCCACTTGAGAAGATCAGCCAAGTAAGAACTACCGCAAATTCAATTGGGTATATCTGGGCTGCCATGTTTATTGCCCTCGCCGAACAACGCGGGGTTGATCCAAATCAATTCGGAATGTTTATTCAAAATGACGTATTAAAAGAATATATCGCGCGCGGAACTCAAATTTTCCCAGCCGAAGCTGGCTTAAAACTCTCAGTTGATGTTATTGAGTACATAGCCCGTGATATTCCGAAATGGGTTCCGTTAGCGATGAGCGGCTACCACATTAGAGAATCTGGTTCAGATGCAATTCAAGAAGTGGCATTTACTTTTGCAAATGCGCGCGAGTATTTAGATAAAGCGTTAGAGCGAGGCGTAACTATCGATCAAGTAGCGCCAACGCTATTTACATTTTTATCTTCCAACATAGAGTTCTTGCCGGAGATTGCAAAATTTCGAGCAGCGCGTAGAACTTGGGCTCGAATTGCGCGCGAAAAATATCATGCAAAGGATCCACGATCTGAGCAATTAAGAATTTTTGCATTTACTGCCGGCTCATCGCTAACTGCGCACCAGCCAATGAATAACGTAGTTAGAACAACGGTAGAAATGTTGGCGGCTGCTCTTGGCGGAATTCAAACTATGCACGTTTCTGCATTTGATGAAGCACTTGGTGTACCAACCGAAGAAGCAGCAATGCTTGCGCTACGTACCCAACAAGTTGTGGCATTTGAATCAGGTGTTTTGGATGGCGTTGACTTATTAGCTGGTAGTTATGAACTTGAAAAAATGACAGATGAGCTTGCTGAAAAAATGTGGCAACTTCTAGAAGATATTGAAAAGCGTGGTGGTGCGCTTGAATGTATAAATAACGGTTGGTTCTCTAAAGAACTTTCTGAAAAGGCTTACCAATTTTCGATGGATGTCGAAAGCGGAAAGCGAAAAGTGGTTGGTGTGAATATTTTCCAAGCCGAATCGCCACCTTTCAAACCTTTCGCAATCGATCCGCAAAGCGAGATTGATCAAGTTGCTTCACTAAAGAAATTGAAAGCAAATCGAGATAACGAAGCTGTGAAAATTGCGTTGGCAAGCGTTGGTGCTGCTGCTAAATCCGGCGAAAATGTGGTCGGCCCATGTATTGCTGCAGTAAAGGCCTATGCCACCGTTGGGGAAATCGTGGATCAACTACGCGAGGTCTATGGAAAGTGGCGTCCGAACACCACTTTCTAATGCCATAATTACGCCTCGTAAATCTTGCCTCTCTAGCTCAGTGGTAGAGCAGCCGCCTTGTAAGCGGCAGGTCGTCAGTTCAATCCTGACGGGGGGCTCCATTTTTCTGGTTAAGTCAAACTCCACGAAGTGGAATCATGGCGATTAATTACCCAAGGCTTAAAACCTTCTAACTCTGGTTGCGTAAACCAACTCGCGCCATCACCCCCCGCAACCATTAACGCAGTTGCTAACGCATCTGCATAAGCGCCATTTGGACCAATCACAGTTGCTGATTTAGCACCAACTGCGACCATGCCATTTTGTGGATCTTTAATGTGATCGCCGCGTTCGTAATCCCCGCTAGTTGCAATTGCGCCATCTAAAATTTCAAAAGTTTTTACAATATTCTCTTGATTTTCCGGATCAGATATACCAATCACCCATGGTTTGATTTCGCCATTTTCTAATCGACCGCCTCGCAGCGTTAAATCTCCAGCAGCATTTATTAAAATATGCTTCACGCTATGGCTTAATAATATTTCAGCACATTTATCTGCCGCCCATCCTTTTACTAATCCAGAAGGATCAAACCCGCCCGGAACCAACCAAGGATCAAATGCACCGTTGGTTATACGTTTCAGTTCAGCACAGAGATTCCAAACTTCAATAACTTCTTCTGGTGTTTCTGCAATTTGAACTTCATCGCGACGTAACTTTGAAATTACAGATTCATTTTTGTAAGTTGAAAATACTTCATCAACATGATGAACATATACACTAACTTCCGCAAGCGCACTTTCAAGATCAAAATTGCTTAAATTATCGGACTCAACGTCGAAAAGTAAAACTGTTCCCCAAACTGCAATCTCACGGTAGATGCGCACAGCAGTTCTTAATAACCAGCTTTTTTCAGCGCGGATTGGAGCGATTGCCAATAAGCAGTTGCAGTGTATGAGGCACGTGAGCGGCAGGAATTTTGAATAGCGCACGGTAAATTTTGCGCATTGGTAGAGATAATTTGTTCAATCGTTATTTTTTTAGCGGGAATCCATTGATCTAAAGTCGGAATTACATATCCGCTCCAACTGCTGGGGCTTTGATATCCGCTGATATCTGTAATTTCACCATTTTTTAAAGTTACCTTTATATAAGTACTTCCATAGCGAGATGCTGAATAAGTGTTTCCGGTATAAGAACCCGAGATCCCACTGCTTACAGGTGCCTGAGTTTTACTCGGAGTCGGTGTTGGAGTTGGTGTTGGTGTTGGAGTTGGAGTTGGCGTTGGAGTCGGCGTTGGAGTCGGTGTTTCAGATTGGGCAGTTGCCTGACTCTTTGTTGGAGTTGGGGTGGTCGCCGCAGATTTTGTTGGTGAGTTGCTGTTTGGTTTAGCCGATTTAGCAGCAGCGGGACTTTGTTTAGCGGTAGGGGAATTACTAGTTGCAGTGGTTGGCGCAGAATTTGTTGGAGTTGTTGTGCCACCCCCAAGGTCTACTGAAGCATTTTGGCCAAATTGTGGTGGCGTTACCGCAAGAATTGCACCAAGGCTCCCGATAGTTCCGGTTGCAATTAGCACTGCGCGTTTCATTTTCTATCTCCTACTCACCATGAAATGCAAAAGCTTCGTCATGAAAACGGTTCTTTGGAATTCCTACATTGCGAGCAGCTTCGCGAACTGCATCCACAAGTGGCGTTGGTCCGCAGATATAAACATCAGAATCTCTAAAAGTTGGCACAATTCGCATAATGTATTTAGCATCCATAGGATGTTCTGAGCGGGGGCCAATTAAATAATGAACTCGAGCACCTCGTTCTTCTGCTAAATAATCTAATTCTTCTTTCAATACTAAATCTTCTTTCTTCGATGCTCTAAAAATCACATCTACTTCAACGTTTGGCGGGAACTCCTCCATTATTGCTCGAATTGGCGTGATTCCAACGCCGCCGCCGATCAAAGTTACATGCCCTTTGGAAGCTCGGCCTGCGGTGAACGCACCGTATGGACCTTCGAGAAAAACTCTAGTTTCGGGCTTAATGAATGTTACTGAGCCGGAATGGTCACCTAAGTCTTTTACCGTAACACGCAAATATTTTTTAGTAGGTGCGGCTGATAATGAATAAGGATGCGAGATAAACCAATGACCCTTAGTTAAGAAGCGCCAACCAAAGAATTGACCACCTTGAGCGCCAAGTGAATCAACATTTCTACCCTTCATAATGATGGAGAAAACGCCTGGACCTTCTTTAATAACTTGCTCTACTTTGAGTCCGAGTCGCAATGATCTAATAACCGGAATTGCAAACCGCCAAGTTATAAGTGTTGCGGCAACAGCTAGGTATAAAACATTCCAGAAAAATCTGTTGAGTGGGTGGCCAATAAACATCGGCCCAGTAAGTACTTGATGCATGAAAGAAAGTGCGATCGCAAGATAGGTATATAGATGTACTGTCCACCAAGTTTCATAAGACATTCTGGCGCGTGCTTTCTTATAGGAAGTAATTCCCGCAGCCATCATGAAAATAAACCCAACAAAAGCTGGAAGCATCCATGGGAATCGTGTAACCATCCGCCAAATTTCAATAATTGTTGGAATCTGCTCTAAACCGGCGTAACCAATTGCGACAAAGAGAACATGAAAGCCAATTAGAAATAATGAGTAAGGACCAAGCTTTCGGTGCCAAGTTACTAATCGATCATGGCCAACCGAACTTTCAATCCAAGGCACACGTGCTACCAATACCAACCCAACAAGCGCTAAGTAAGTTCCAATTAACGCAAACGACCGTGAGATAGAGGTGAGAATTGCATAAACTGAGGCCCAATCTTCGCGGGTGGTGGTTTCAATTTGCAATGCGACGGTTAAACCAAGTCCAAGGCCAGTTACTAGCGATGCCCAATCAGCACCTAATTTTTTCTTGAACATTAGGCCACCTAACCGTAGTTACCTGTGTAATTTCTGTGATTACGCACTAAAGTCTAGTTCATGTCCGCTCGAGATTTTGATGTCGTTGTAATTGGTTCTGGCTTTGGCGGCTCGGTGGCTGCGCTCCGATTAACTGAAAAAGGTTACCGGGTAGCAGTTCTTGAAGCTGGCCGAAGATTTACCGATAAAGATTTTCCTAAAACATCTTGGCGGATTTCAAAATTCTTATTTGCACCGCGGTTAGGGCTTCGTGGAATTCAAAGAATTCATGCACTTCCCGATGTTTTAGTGTTAGCAGGTGCTGGCGTTGGTGGCGGATCATTAGTTTATGCAAATACTTTATATGTACCACCAGATAGTTATTTTGAAGATAAGCAATGGAAAAATATTACGGATTGGAAAGCCGAACTTAAGCCTTGGTATGACCAAGCATCACGTGTCTTAGGAGTTGCTGAAAATCCATTTTTTTCACCATCTGATAAAGCGATGCAAGAAGTCGCTAACGATATGGGAGTTGGCAAAACTTTCAAGATGACGCCGTTAGGAGTTTATTTTGGCGAAGGAAGTGGCGTCTTAGCTAAAGATCCATTCTTCGGTGGCGTTGGACCAGAGCGCAACGGTTGTATGCAATGTGGCGCATGCATGACCGGGTGTCGGCATAATGCGAAAAATACGCTACCTAAGAATTATTTAGGGCTGGCTGAAAAAGCTGGCACAAAAGTATTTCCAGAACATACTGTTGTAAAAATCGAAAATTTGCCTAACGGGAGTTGGAAAATCAGAGCGCGGAAAAGCAGCGCTTGGCTTGGCGGTATGCGCACATTTACCGCAAACCAAGTTGTGGTAGCGGCTGGTACCTATAACACCCAGAAGTTATTGCATAAAATGAAGCGAGATGGGGTGCTTCCAAAAATTTCTAATTTCTTAGGAAAACTTTCCCGGACTAATAGCGAAGCGTTAACTGGCGCAATGATGCCAAAGCATTTTAAAAGTGATTTTTCGCAAGGATCTGCGATTACTTCATCTTTTTTTCCAAATGAACATACCCACGTTGAGCCAGTCCGATACGGCAAAGGCAGTAACTTGATGGGGCTATTACAAACAGTTATGACTGATGGAAATACCGCAAAGAGTCGTCGCAAAGCTTGGCTTCGCGAAGTAATCAAGCAACCAGCAACACTTTTTAAAATACTTGATGTTAGAAAATGGAGTGAACGCACTGTAATTGCACTTGTAATGCAAAATGTAGAGTCATCGGTATCGGTAACCGAAAAGCGGGGCTTATTTGGGTGGCGCTTAACTTCAACCAATGATGCGGAACACCCAAACGCAACCTATATTCCAGAAGCAAATGAAGTTGTGCGCAGAATTGCCGAAAAGAACGGCGGCGTTGCCGGTGGTCATCTAGGTGATTTGATTGGCGCGCCATTTACAGCGCATTTTGTTGGTGGTTGCGTTATTGGAGATAGCGAAAATAACGGCGTTATTGATCCGTATCACCGAGTCTGGAATTATCCGAATTTACATGTGGTTGATGGCGCTAGCGTTACTGCAAACCTAGGCGTAAACCCATCGCTTACAATTACCGCACAAGCTGAGCGGGCATTCTCATTTTGGCCGAATAAAGGCGAAAGTGATCAACGTCCTTTACAAGGTGAGAAGTATTTAAGGCTAAATCCAATTGCGCCAAATAATCCATTTGTTCCTGAAGGTGCAATCGGCGCGTTACGAATTTCCTAGTATTTCTTGCTGTTTTGCTTTACGTCGATTTGGATATTTTGTAATCGGAAATTCGGGCTTAGTATAAAAATCTCGAATTACTGATTGCATTAATTCAGCTTGTTCTTTAACAACATAGTGTGAAGCACCTGGCAACACCGCTAACCTTCCATTAGGAAAAGCTTCATACATCTCAAAAGTATGTGCACTTCCAAAGGGCTCGTCATCGCCAGCTAGTATCAATACCGGAACTTCAATTTTAGATAATTGTTCTAAAGTCATATTAGGTTCAGTAGCCCAAACTTGAAATGCTTTTGTAACTATATCTACTAAGAGTTCCGGATCTTGACCACTTCGCTCAGCAAAGAGCGCTTTATCTTCGTCCGGAACTTGTACGGTAGATAAATTGAAAGATAAACCCGAATCATGGTTGTAGTTGGTTCCGATTGCGATAATTGATTTCACTAAATCTGGCCGCTTTAGCGCTAGCAGCAGTGAGATAATTCCACCATCACTCCACCCAATTAAATGAGTTGGCCCCTTTATAACATCTTCAATATAGGCAATCGCTTCATCAGTTTGAAAATCAAAATGAAAATACCCATCACGAATTTTGGTACGCCCATGCGCACTTCGATCATATGAATAAACGTGGTAATCGCTCGCAATGGCAGGCAAGACCGTGAAATCCCAATCCTCGGTGCTGCTTAACCCGCCATGCATCAAGAGAACTGGTTCGCCATTATTTTCGTGGATAACGCTCCACACTTGATGACCGCGCAGGTCTATATAACTCATGGTTAGTAAGAATCCATGATGTGGCGGTTACCTCGATCAAAAGTTAAATAATTCCAGGTCCAGTCGGCGATAGTTCCAATCTTGTTTCGACCACCCAGCAAGTAAAACAAGTGCAACCAGAGCCAGATAAACCAAGCAATTGCGCCACCAATTTTAATTCCCTTAACTTCGACAACCGCTTTATGTCGCCCAATTGTTGCCATCGATCCTTTATCAACGTAGGAGAAATTTTTAAGGGTACGCCCCGCAATTAGCGCTGCAATTTGTTTAGCAACGAATCTTCCTTGTTGCATTGCTACCGGTGCAACCATTGGGAGGAACTTTCCAGATTTATTTTTGACTCCAGAAATATCACCAATTGCCCAAATATGCGGATAATTCTGCACTTGCAACGTAGGTTCTACCGCGACTCGATTTGCTTCAATTGGTAGCGAAAGTTTTTTAATAGTTGGCTCGCCCATGACGCCAGCCGCCCAAATCGTAATCCCTGATTCAATTGAATCACCATTGCTAAAAAATATTTTTGCTTCGTTTATTTCTTTCACGGAGGCGTTACAAATAACTTTTACGCCAAGTTTCTCTAAATCTTTCGCGGTCCGCTCTGATAGCGATGGCGAGAATGTTGGAAGCAATCTTGGGCCAGCTTCAATTAGATAAATATCGATATGGTCAGCTGCGTTTTTAAAATCAGAAGCTAGCGGACCGCGTTTTAACTCCGCCATCGCGCCGGCCATTTCAACTCCAGTTGGGCCGCCGCCAACTACCGCGATAGCAAACCTAGAGTCATCTTCAAACCTACATAAATCTTCAAATCGACGCATCACTGCCGCACGGATAGTTAAAGCTTCATTGACGCTCTTCATGCCAAGCGAAAATTCTGCTACCCCTTTAATCCCAAAATCATTGGTTGCTGACCCCATTGCGATTACTAGATGGTCGTATTCGAGCACTTCACTCGAATCCAATTTCACCGAGTTGTCACGATGGTTAATAGATATTGGCGAGCCCATTCGAAATTTGATGCCGGAATTTCTGATTGCGCCGCGAACCGGATAAGCAACATGATCGGCTGCAAGTCCGGCAGTTGAAACTTGGTACAACAACGGGAGAAATGTTTGGAAATTATGGCGATCGACCAAAGTTACTTCAGCGATATTCGCTAACCCGCGAGCCGCGGTTAGCCCACCAAAACCTGCGCCAAGAATCACAATCCGTGGCTTCTTTTCGCTTGGCTTATTCATAACGCAAAGTCTACTGTTAATTCCATGAGCGACCAGCGGAAAATTTTGGTGACCGGAGCATCTGGGTATGTTGGTGGCCGATTGGTAAAAGCACTCCTACAAGAAGAAATGGCAGTACGAATATTTGTCCGTGAAAGATCAAAAGTATCTGGCCAACCCTGGGTAAGCGCAGTAGAAATAGCAACTGGCAATGCCAATAATTATGATGAAGTTTTGACGGCGCTAACTGGGGTACATACCGCTTTTTATTTACTGCACTCAATAAATCTCGGATCTAATTTTGATGAGATAGAAGCGGCGATGGCCCGTAACTTTGCTAAGGCTGCGAGTACCGCTGGTGTAAAACAAATTGTTTATCTTGGTGGTATTGCTAATGACGCCAAGAGCAGTAAGCATTTAGCTTCACGCGCCCGAACTGGAAGTGAACTCGCAACTGGCTCAACCCCAGTAATGGAGATTAGAGCTGGAATTATTATTGGTTCAGGTTCGGCTTCATTTGAGATGCTCCGACATTTAACGCATAGATTGCCGATTATGACAACGCCAAAATGGGTTGCAAATCGGACCCATCCGATTGCGATTCGCGACGTACTTTGGTATTTAGCGCATATTGCAAAATTAGAAAAACCAATCTCTGGAATTTTTGATATTGGTGGACCTGAAGTCTTGACTTACGCCGATATGATGCAAAAATTTGCCAAAATTTCTGGCCTGCGTAGACGGTTAATAATTAAAGTTCCTGTTCTCACACCACAACTTTCCAGTTTATGGATTGGATTAGTAACGCCAGTCCCAACAGCGCTGGCCCGACCCTTAGTTGGTTCGTTAATAAATGAAGTTGTAGCAGATCCAAAAAAGAGTTTGAACGGAATTATTCCACTGCCACCAGAAGGGTTAACTGATGTAACTAGAGCAATCGAATTAGCGTTAAGCCGCATCTCTGCCAATGCCGTAGAGACTCGTTGGTCTGATGCTGCAATCCAAACCGCGCCGTGGCAAAAAGCGCAGAGCGACCCAGCGTGGGCGGGCGAGATGATTTTAAGAGATTTTCGCGAAGTGATTACCGATGCGCCAATCGAAAAAGTATGGGAATCAATCGAACAGATTGGTGGCGAGAATGGTTGGTATGGCGCTGACTTCCTATGGTTCATGCGTGGTTTATTAGATCGCGCGATTGGTGGCGTTGGGCTACGCCGTGGTCGGCGGGATCCGAAAACTCTAAGAATTGGAGAGAGTTTAGATTTTTGGCGTGTTGAAAATATCGAAAAAGGAAAATTATTAAGGCTTTATGCCGAGATGATTCTTCCAGGAAAAGCTTGGCTAGAATTTCGAGTAAGTGAAGTTGATGGCAAAACTAAAATAATTCAAGAGGCGACTTTTGCACCACATGGACTTGGTGGCCAGCTGTATTGGTACTCCATACTCCCACTTCATAGTTTCGTATTTCCGACAATGTTGCGCAATATTGTTCGGAGCGCAAAGCGTAAAGTTTTATTCGGATAGCTATGCACGAGTTCAATGATGAAGTTGAGAAGTTAGCTGCCGAAATTCTTGAGTATTCATTAGTACGCTTAAAAACTGACCCACCGCTTGACGGTCCAAGAACTTGGGAAGATTTATACAATGAAGTTGGAAATACAATCACGCCAGAAGGCTTAGGTGGCCATGCAGCGTTAACGTTATTTAAAGATGTCTTAGCGACCGCATGTATCTCAACTGATCACCCGCGAAATCTTGCATTCATTCCATCTGCCCCAAGTGAATATGCAAACCTCTTTGATTTAGTAGTTGGCGCTAGCGCTTTATATGGCGGTTCTTGGATGGAGGGTGCTGGCGCAGTATTTGCCGAAAATCAAGCGCTGAAATGGATTAGTGACTTAGCAGGGATGCCGGAAAGCGCTGGCGGGGTTTTTGTGCAAGGCGGCACGATTGGGAACTTGTCAGCTTTAGTTGCAGCTCGTTATGACGCTCGACAACGTTACCCGAACACAGATAAATGGGTGATTGCATGTTCGAAAGAAGCACACTCCTCAGTCAAATCTGCGGCCGATGTAATGGATGTCGGTGTGTTGCAAATTGAACCGGAGCAAAATTTTAAGTTGCAAGGTAATGCGGTTGCGAGCGCAATTGATTCATATCAATTAAAAAATCCAACACATCGAATATTTGCTGTTGTTGCAACTGCTGGCACCACAAACTTAGGTGTAATCGATGATTTATTAGGCATAGGTAACGCAGCAAAAGCCCGCGGAATTTGGTATCACGTCGACGGTGCATATGGCTTGGCTGCGCTCTGTTCTCCATCAATAAAACATTTATTTGGCGGAGTTGAATTAGCTGATTCCTTAATTGTTGATCCACATAAATGGTTATTTGCACCGTTTGATGCTTGCGCTTTGATTTATCGAAATCCAAATATTGCAAAAGCAGCTCACACACAACATGCAGGTTATTTAGAGTCGTTGGAAACTGGAGAATGGAATCCATCCGATTATGCAATTCATCTGACCCGCAGAGTACGCGGCTTACCATTTTGGTTTTCACTGGCAGCACATGGTACGAATGAGTACGCAGCCGCTATGGATAAAACCATGTTTGTTGCGCAGGAAGGTGCCCGGCTAATTAATGAGCATCCAAATTTAGAATTAATAATTGAGCCCGAACTTTCAATTGTTGCATTTAAGCGAACGGGTTGGCGCAACGCCGATTATCAAAATTGGAGTGCAAAGTTATTAGCCGATCAGATTGGGTTTGTTACACCTTCATCGCATCAAGGTGAGCCAATTTTGCGATTTGCGATTGTGAACCCATGGACCAAAGTGAGCGACCTCGAGTTGATTTTTGGAACACTTTAACTTCCAGTTAACCTCCACCGATTTGTCGGTTTCGCCCCATAAGATATGAATATGGAATTCGGTGACACCAACGAGGCAGCCCAACTCAACTCTGGATTGAGCGACCTAGAACTTCGGATTTTAGATTTTGAACGCCAATGGTTCCGATATTCCGGCGCAAAAGAGAGCTCGATTCGAGAGCTATTTGATTTAACGCCACCGCGCTATTACGAGGTGTTAAACGCGCTAATCGATCGCGAAGCTGCGCTATTGGCCCAACCGATGTTGATTAAGCGGCTCCGGCGCTTGCGCGATGCCCGAACCGAAGAGCGTTCGGCCGCTCGCCTCGGGCTCTACAAGTAATTCCCAACTCCAAGACCCTCGGTTTGCTTGAGAGGGAATACCTACCCTAGATTTGGCGTTAGCACTCGACGGGTGTGAGTGATAAAAGACGCCCGATTCAACTATAAATAGGAGTGGAACAACTATGGCAAAGATGATTGCCTTTAATGAAGAAGCACGTCGCGGCCTAGAGCGCGGTATGAACACATTAGCGGATGCCGTGAAGGTAACCCTTGGACCCCGTGGTCGAAATGTAGTTCTCGAAAAGAAATGGGGCGCACCAACAATTACAAACGACGGCGTATCCATTGCTAAAGAAATTGAGCTTGATGATCCATGGGAAAAAATAGGTGCCGAACTCGTTAAAGAAGTTGCGAAGAAGACTGATGACGTTGCCGGCGATGGCACAACTACCGCAACGGTATTAGCCCAAGCGTTAGTTCGCGAAGGTCTCCGTAACGTTGCAGCTGGTTCAAACCCAATGGCGCTAAAGCGCGGAATTGAAAAAGCTGTTGATGCTATTTCTGCAGAGCTCAGTGCAATGTCAAAGCCAGTTGAAACCCGCGACCAAATTGCCGCAACTGCTTCAATTTCAGCCGCTGATTCCACAATCGGCGACATGATTGCTGAAGCAATGGATAAGGTCGGCAAAGAAGGCGTAATCACAGTTGAAGAGAGCAACACTTTTGGTTTAGAGCTCGAACTTACTGAAGGTATGCGCTTTGATAAAGGGTACATCTCGGCTTACATGATTACTGATACTGATCGCATGGAAGCGATTTTAGAAGATGCTTATGTATTGATTGCAAATAGCAAGATTGCAAACATCAAAGATCTAGTGCCAATCCTTGAAAAAGTTATGCAATCAGGTAAGCCACTTCTCATCATCGCTGAAGATGTTGAGGGAGAAGCGCTCGCTACTCTCGTGGTTAACAAAGTGCGTGGAACTTTCAAATCAGTTGCGGTTAAAGCCCCAGGCTTTGGCGATCGCCGTAAGTCGATGTTGCAAGACATTGCAATTTTGACTGGCGCAACTGTGATTTCTGAAGAAGTTGGCTTAAAACTTGATGCCGCAACTTTGGATCTTCTAGGAAAAGCACGGAAAATCGTGATTACTAAGGATGAGACCACCATTGTTGAAGGTGGCGGCGATGACGAGCAAATTAAAGGCAGAGTTAACCAAATTCGCGCTGAAATTGAGAAGAGCGACTCAGATTACGACCGCGAGAAGCTGCAAGAGCGGTTAGCAAAACTTGCTGGCGGCGTTGCAGTTATCAAGGCTGGTGCTGCTACTGAAGTTGAACTAAAAGAGCGTAAACACCGGATTGAAGATGCAGTCCGAAATGCTAAAGCTGCTGTTGAAGAAGGCATTGTTGCCGGCGGTGGCGTTGCACTTCTACAAGCATCAAAGAAAGCATTTGCTAATTTGAAACTTGTTGGCGATGAAGCTACCGGCGCAAAGATTGTTGAGCTTGCAGTTGAGTCACCACTTAAGCAGATTGCTATAAATGCTGGACTTGAAGGCGGCGTAGTTGTTGAGAAAGTTCGCAACCTCGAAGCTGGATTTGGATTAAATGCGGCAAGTGGTGAATACGTAGACATGATTAAAGCTGGAATTATTGACCCAGCTAAAGTGACTCGTTCTGCTTTACAAAACGCAGCATCAATCGCAGCACTTTTCCTAACAACTGAAGCAGTAATTACAGATAAGCCGGAACCTAAGTCAGCAGCTCCAGCTGGTGGCCCTGGTGGTGGCGATATGGATTTCTAAGAAACCTAATGGCATCTAAAACTTCGAAGTCGCGGGACATTTTCAATGCTGCAGAGTTAGCTAAGTCTGCAGCTATTGAAGATGCCCGCGATTCGAAATTTGTGGGCGAAATAGTTTCGATTGAATCCGATGAAGATCATGTTGCTACTTACTTATTTGAAGCCACACTTCCAGGCTATTTAGGTTGGCGTTGGGCCGTAACAGTTACAAAAGTTGATAGCGATAGCGCACCAACAATTTGTGATGTAGTTCTATTGCCAGGTGTTGATTCTTTACTTGCCCCCGAGTGGATTCCTTACCGAGATCGAATTCAACCTGGCGATGTTGGCGTTGGCGATGTTGTCCCAACGGCCGCAGATGATGAACGCTTAGTTCCTGGTTTTGCAGTTCTACCTGGTGATGAAGAGTTAGAGCTCAGCCAATTATTTGAATTTGGCTTAGGCCGAGCCCGCGTGCTTTCAATCGTTGGTCGCGATCAAGCTAGTAAGCGTTGGCATGAAGGCGATCGCGGCCCGAACACACCAATGGCGCAATTCGCACCAAAAAATTGCGCATCATGCGGTTTCTATATTTCAATTGCCGGTTCACTTCGCCAAGCTTTTGGCGTCTGCGCCAACGCAATTTCTCCCGAAGATGGTCGCGTAGTTTCGATCGATCACGGCTGTGGTGCGCACTCAGAGGCGTTAGTAACCGAATAAACCCCTTACCAAGTCGCAATTGATCTGCGATAAAGTACTCCTCTGCCCGCACCCCCGCGGCTTACCTAAACGAATACTTAAAACTTGAATTGGAGATCCTCATGCCAACTGGACGCGTTAAATGGTTCAGCCTTGAAAAAGGTTTTGGTTTTATCGCATCAGATGAAGGCGAAGATGTTTATCTCGCTGCCGCAAATCTGCCTGACGGTGTCACAACCGTTAAGCCTGGAACTAAATTAGAATTCGGTGTTGCAGATGGTCGTCGCGGTCCACAAGCGCTTTCGATTCGAATAATTGATGCACCGCCTTCATTAGCTGCTAATGCTCGTACCAACCATGATGATCTTGCTGTGATTGTAGAAGAGAGCATCAAAATGTTAGATCGAGTTGGAAATGGTTTAAGACAAGGACGTTATCCATCAGATGCTGAAGCAGCTCGAGTTGCTAAAGTTTTGCGCGGCATTGCTCAACAAATTGAAGGTTAATTACTTTCTCTTTTAGCTCGACGAATTGTGTAGCGGATTCCCATTAATCCGAAAGCGATTCCGACTGCGCACATGTATAAGACTTTACTATCAGCATCAGTTGCAAGCGCGAACGCAAAAACAATTATCCAGGCAATGATTCCTGCCACTATTACTGGTATGGAACCTCTCATGGAAATAGAGTACTCCAATGAACTCGATGCGGTCTTTCAAGCACCGCAACTTTAGAATTCTTTATCCGGCGAGTACTGCTTCAAATATTGGCACTTGGGCTCAACGGGTTGCGCAAGATTGGTTGGTATTGCAATTAACCGGTAGCGGAACATATGTTGGACTTGTTGTTGGGCTGCAATTCTTGCCGGCACTTCTTTTAAGTATGCAAGGTGGAAAACTTGCTGATCGTTTTAATAAACGAAGAACGCTAATTATTTGCAATATCAGCGGCGGTCTTTCGGCCGCGATACTTGGCACACTTGTCGTAACAGAACAGGTAAAACTTTGGCATGTATTTTTCTTTGCATTTACACTGGGGACCGCGAGCGCGATTGACGCTCCGGTTAGACAGAGCTTTACCGCAGAGATTGTGGGTAAAGCTGATTTACCTAACGCAGTAAGCCTTAACTCTGCGAACTTCAACCTAGCCAGACTAATTGGACCAGGTTTATCCGGCTTATTAATTGCGGCATTTGGTACCGGACCATCCTTCTTATTAAATGCGGTTTCGTACCTATTTATCATTACCGCGCTTTTGTTTTTACGAGAACGCGATATGTTTATTGAGAATAAACCAAATCTAAACGCAAAAATTTCGGAAGCCTTTAGGTATGTGAAAGCCCGGCCTGATATTTATGCAGTGATGATTACAGTATTCTTTACCGCAACTTTTGGTCTAAATTTTATGTTGTTTAATACTTTAATGACAACAAAAGTTTTTGGTAAAGGCGCTGCATCTTACGGAGCGCTCGGAAGTATTCTGGCAATCGGTTCACTCACTGGTGCGCTTATCTCAGCGAGGTTAGAGAAAAAGCGCCATCCATCTTATGTAATGCGAGGTTCAGCGCTATTTGGAGCTATTGTTGTAATTGAAAGTTTTGCACCAACTTTTACAGTTTATGCATGCTTACTTCCAATTGGTGGTTGTATTGCGCTATTGACCTTAGTGAGTGCAAATTCAATGGTACAAGTTCGAACTGATCCAGCAATTCGCGGTCGGGTAATGGGGATTTACTTAACAATTTTTATGGGTGGAACTCCACTAGGTTCGCCGCTCATAGGTTGGCTAAGCACAACTATTGGTGTGCGCCAGACAATGTTTCTTTGCGGTTCTATTACCTTTTCGGCAGCAATTTTGGTCTATCTAAGATTTAAGAACCGGATTGAAACGCCAGCAAGTTTCTTAGTAGGTGATGTTTTAGAAACTACTTATGAGAATAAGTAGTACCAGGCTTATTAGCGTAATAATTGTGACAATTCGTCTAGTTCGATAATTCATAAGTAATTAATCCAATTCTTTGGTTGGGGTAACAAGTACTAAAACTATTGCAATCAGGACAATTATTGGAACCATTAAATATCCTTTGGAAATGCCAATCTGATCAGCTAAAAATCCAAGTAAAAGCGGTGCAACCGCAATCGCCGAACCTGCGCCAAGTGCGCTGATTCCCATTGCTAAATCTGGACGCTTCTCACTTAATCTAATTAACCGTAAGGAATTTAAAGTGAACTGCATGGAAATTCCGAGTCCAGATATCAATAACCCGAAGAAAGAAAATAGTGGGTTATGCGAAAACCAAAACACGGTAAAACCTGAAAGTTGGAATACGAGTAGGAAAATTAATCGTTGATCTAGATCGATATGGGTCATAATTAAAGGACCAAACCATCGTCCAAGTGCCATTCCTAAGCTGCCAGCAAGCACTGCAATGGTTGCGCCAGCTGCAGTGAAATTTGTACGATCTTTAAAAAGGGAAGCACTCCAAAACGTCATCGCAAATTCACTTGAAATACAGAGCGTTATGGCAAGCCAACCAATCCAATATTTGCTACTTAATTTTCCACTCTGTCTGCCTGATGGTTCTGGAATATGTTCTTCACTATGGTGTTTTCGTGCAAATAAATAAAGCGCAGCGCCGGCTGGGAAAATTAATAAAAGTCCGAACCGCCAATTTATTGAAGTCCCAGCTAACGCACCAATTAGTAGCGTTCCGAAAACCACAAATAATGAATTAACGCCATTTGCTTGCGAAGCTGCTCGAGTTTGATGGTTCGAGTAATGGTTTGTGAGTAACGCAAAACCAGAATTTATTGTTAGCGAAACGCCAACTCCAATTATGGCAGATGCCGTAATTGAAATTAATGGAGAGGGTGCAAGTATGAACATTATTGCGCCGACCCCGAATATGCCAATTCCAATCCAAGAAGTCTTAAACCTGCCAAATTTATGAACTATTTGAGCATTTATTAAACCAGCCAGAATGCTCGCTAATCCAAGCGATGTTCCATGTAGCCCTGCGATAGCACCACTTGTTCCTTGGTCGCTTTGTAATAGCGGTTGCGCTGGGCCAAAACCGCCCATAAAAAAACCAAATACTGCGGATTGCAACGCCACGCTCCAGAACGTTGCGTCGTGATTAAATTTTTTATCTGTTGGCGTACTGCTCATATCATTTTGCAAGCGCGGAAGCTACGTATTCGATACAAGAAATTAGCGCATCGATATCGGCAGGGTCAACAGCAGGGAACATGCCAATTCTAAGTTGATTCTTACCGAGCTTTCGATACGGCTCAGTATCAACTATGCCGTTAGCGCGTAAAACTTTAGCAATTTCAAGTGCATCAATTGATTCATCAAAGTTGATAGTTGCAACCACATTTGAGCGAGCGGCCGGATCGGTAACAAACGGTGTTGTATAACTTGTTTTATCAGCCCAGCCATACATTTTCGCAGCAGATTCTGCACTTCTACCAGCGGCAAATTTTAAACCGCCATTATTGTTCATCCACTCAATTTGTTCAGCCAACATAATTAGAGTTGCGACTGCAGGGGTGTTATAAGTTTGATCTAACTTACTATTTTCAATAGCAATGTTTAAATCAAAAAATGCTGGAACCCAACGACCATTTTCTTTTATTTTTGCGGCACGTGCTAACGCAGCTGGACTCATTAAAGCGATCCAAAGCCCACCATCTGAGGCGAAAGATTTTTGCGGCGCAAAGTAATAAGTATCGAATTCAGTTGCGGAAACTGCCAACCCACCTGCACCGCTAGTTGCATCTACTAAAACTAGTGCGCCATCGGTTCCAGTTGGACGCTTGATCGGCATGGAAACTCCGGTACTTGTTTCGTTATGAGTAAGTGCATAGACATCAATGCCAGATTCTGCAATTGGAAGTGGATGAGTGCCTGGTTCGGATTTGATAACAGTGGGCTCATCGAGAAAAGGCGCAGCTTTTGCAGCTTCTGCAAATTTAGATGAGAATTCGCCAAAAATTAAATGCTGCGATTTCTTTTCAATTAAACCAAAAGTCGCAATATCCCAAAATGCAGTAGAACCACCATTTCCAAGTACTACTTCATAACCTTCAGGTAATGTGAAAAGTGAAGTAAGTCCAGTGCGAACCCGATTTACTACTTGCTTTACTGGCTTTTGTCGATGTGAAGTTCCAAGAATATTTGTACCACTCGAAACTAGAGCCGAAATAGCTTCGGGTCGAATTCTGGATGGCCCGCAACCAAAACGACCATCAACTGGCTTTAAATTATTTGGAATTATTATCGGTTCGCTCATCTGCGTAGCCTATGGGTAGAACCTTTCTAGGTTCCATTGGGTTTTCGCCGCGGCGTCGTAAGTTCGCACATATCGAACTCGATCATGCAATCTGGAATATCTACCTTGCCAAAATTCAATATTGGTTGGAGTAATTAGGTATCCACCCCAATGTGGCGGGGTCGGGACTGGAGTACCTTCCGGATATTTATTTGCCAATTCGGAGTAAGCGTTCTCCAAAGTTTCTCTGGTAGCTAATCGTTTTGATTGGTGGCTAGCCCATGCGCCAATCTGACTCGACCATGGTCGCGTTGCGAAGTAAGCCTCGCTCTCGGCACGTGCAATTTTCGAAGCACTTCCCAAGACAATAACTTGGCGCTCCATGGCATACCAAGGGAAGAGCATTGAAACGTTGGCGTTAGCAGCTATATCAATCGCTTTTGCCGACTCATAATTGGTAAAAAAAGTAAAGCCATTTTCGGTTACATCTTTTAATAAGACCGATCTTGAAGTTGGCTGATTTTCAAAAACGGTAGATAGAACCATGGCATTTGCTTCCACAATGAATGGATTAGTAGCAGCATCTGCGAGCCACTTCGTGAATTGCGAAATTGGATTTTGGTCGAGTTCGCCCTCGGTCAATCCAACCTCACCATATGATCGGCGCATCGCCGAAACCTTGGAACGGATATCGGTGATTGGTGGTTCTTGTGCTTCGCTCATAGGTGTATCTAACGTCACTTTCATACTTTGGGCATCTTTAGCCAAGTGGTTTTACCGAACTAGGCTTTAACGGCAGAATAGGGAGCGGAAATTAAATTCTTTGGGAGGCGGCATCATGAGCGATGATTTCAAACCAGGTTTAGAAGGAGTAATAGCCTTTGAATCAGAGATCGCAGAGCCGGATAAAGAAGGTAGCGCGCTCCGTTATCGCGGTGTTGATATTGAAGATTTAGTTGGTCGAGTTTCATTTGGAAACGTATGGGGATTATTAGTTGATGATGAATTTAATCCAGGTTTGCCGAACGCCGAAAAATTTCCATTACCAGTTCACTCTGGTGATGTGCGCGTAGATGTACAAGCTGCGATTTCAATGTTGGCACCTGCTTGGGGTTTAAAACCACTTTTAGATATTGATGACGCCGAAGCACGTAGCAATTTAGCGCGGGCCTCTGTAATGGTGCTTTCTTATTTAGCGCAAGCAGCCCGAGGTGTTGTGCTTCCTGCTGTCCCAGAATCTGAAATAGATAAGGCACACACCGTCGTGGAACGAATGATGATTCGTTGGCGAGGCGAACCAGATCCACAGCATGTCAGAGCTGTCGATGCATATTTTGTTTCCGCGGCCGAACATGGAATGAATGCTTCAACATTTACCGCTCGCGTAATTGCATCAACTGGCGCAGATGTTGCAGCTGCACTTTCTGGCGCAATCGGCGCGATGTCCGGCCCGTTGCATGGTGGCGCACCTTCGCGAGTACTTCACATGATTGAAGAAGTTGAAAAATCTGGAGATGCAACTGGATACGTAAAAGGATTATTAGATCGTCATGAACGGTTGATGGGATTTGGTCATCGGGTTTATCGCGCCGAAGATCCACGCGCTCGCACTTTGCGTCGCACTGCAAAAGAATTAAATGCACCTCGTTATGAAGTTGCTGAAGCTTTGGAAAAAGCAGCGCTAAAAGAACTTCGCGAACGTCAACCAGATCGAGTACTTGAAACCAACGTTGAATTCTGGGCTGCAATTATTTTGGACTTTGCAGAAATTCCTTCGCACTTATTCACAACAATGTTCACTGCGGCACGTACTGCCGGTTGGTCGGCACATATATTGGAACAAAAGCGCACCGGCAGATTGATTCGGCCATCGGCTAGATATATCGGTAAGGGGCCCCGCAAACCTGAGGCAGTTCAGGGTTGGGATAACTCGGTACCAGGGGTTCATAACTAACCTCCGAATTTCAGCAATCACTCCTTTTATAACAATTTGATATAAAAGGCATCAAATGACTGGCTCCGTGAGGGTCTGGCTTGGAATTACTCGCCCGTTAGGGCTTAAATGAACCATTGCCTTACCCCTCGTAATGGCAAATTAGATGAATTTAGGAGAAAAATGCGCAACAGAAAATCCCTCAAGGCGTTAGCAGTTTCGCTAGCACTTGCAGTGAGCTTTGGTGTTTCGTTAACACCAGTGCACGCAGCAAGCACAGAAATTTTGGTTTGGGCCGATGAATCTCGTGGACCAAACTTAACTAAAGTAATTGCAGCAAAAAGCGATTGGGTTGCTGGATATAAAGTTGTTATCCGCACATTCTCAAGCTTCGATGCACTTAAGGCCGCTGTAGATGCTGCCACAGATCTAACTGGACCAGACATTATTGTTGGTGCAAATGACTGGGTACCAACCGGCGCAAAGAGCGGAAAACTTGCTCCAATTACATTGACTGCTGCTGTTAAAGCACAATTCAATGCATCACAATTCTTCGATCTTTCCTATAAAGGAAAGCTTTATGGAATTCCACTAGATATTAATAACGTAGCGATGATCTACAACACCAAACTGGTGACAACTAAGCCAGCATCATTCGGCGACATGGTTACTTACTACAAGACAAATAAAGTTGCTAAGGGTCTAAAAGCCGGACTCTGTGTTGCTGGTGGCGGTATGTCATGGGGCGCGCATCAAGTATTTTCAGCGCTTGGTGCTGATGCATACTTGATGAAGAAAGACGGCACTGTAAATTACGGGCAATCTTTCAACCCATCAGTATTTGGAAACAATGTAAAAACTTATTTACTTGATAGCAATAAGAAGAGCAATGGTTTCTTCCCAGCAACAGATACTGGATGTAAAGATAACTTCCTAGCCGGAACCGTTCCATTTGCTGTTATCGGTAACTGGGAATGGGCGGATTATGTTGCTAAAGGATTCACAATGAACTTAATGCCAGTCCCAGGCGCAACTGCTGGAACTTACGGCAAGATGTTCGGTAGCGTGAGCGGCGCACTTCTTACTAGCTATGCGGCAAAGCACGGCACAGAAGCAGCAGCAAAGTCACTTCTTGTGAACTTCTTTGCATCAACAGCTGGCCAAGTCGCTTACCAAACTTATGAAAAGCGCCCACCTGCAGAAAAGGGTGCACAATCAAGCACAATTGTCACTGATGCTCAAAAGGGCTTCGGATCCGCAGCTTCACTTGCTGGTATTCCACAAATCGGTGCTTTCCTTAATAACAATAAGGGCGGTGCAAGCTATTGGGATTCAGCTCCAGCATATTGGACTGCAGTTCTAGTTGATGGAAAAGATCCAATTAAAGAAGCTCGTAAACTAGCTGCAATCTGGAAGACAAACGTAATTTCTGGCCAAGCAGATCTTTAATAGGTCGCTAAGTTAGAAGTTAAGTAAGTTGATTAGAGAGTATGGGCGGGGATTCCCCGCCCATACTCTTTCTTATTAAACCTAAATTTTAATTAAGGTGGAATCAAAAAGCGATGGTTGCCTTCTTTCGAGGTAAATTAGCCTTTGCTTTTAAGGCCGTATTATTAGCTGGAATCTCTGCGCTACTAGTTTTATTGCTGATAAGTGCCTTAGGTCAAAAACAATATGCCATCGGAATATTTTTAATACTAGTCGTAATTGGACTAAACTTTACTTACTTAACTAAAGTTTCAATTCCACTTAAATTCTTTTACCCAGGGTTAATTTTCCTACTTGGATTTGTGGTTGCGCCAATTGTTTTTACTTTGACAATGTCTACTTATAATTATAAAACTGGAAATTATATCGGCAAAACTGAAGCTATAACCCAGATTCAAAAATTAGCAATCGAACCTGACGCAAGTGGTTCGACATTCGACATAATTGTAGGCAAATACAACGGTACAGAATCTGCCATCTTGGCCTCCGACACCGTAAAAAAACAATATTTTATTTCAACTTATGACAAGAGAATCGATTTAAATGTTGCTGATATAAAAGTAAATGAGTATCAAGTCGCTACGGAAGCTTCTAATTTTAAAGCTTTAGCTGATGCCGAATTAGCTGGCGCTGATAAATTGCTTTCTACAAGCAAATTCTTCTACACCTCGGAATTTTTTATAGCCTTAGAAGGTTTTGACGTTGGCGCGCTTTATCGCCAAAAATTGAATTTCTTAGCTAATCAAGACGCGTTTCAAAACATCGCTACTGGTGCAATTTATAAAGATAACGGTAAAGGTAATTACGCAAATGTAGATATTCCTGGTGAAATCTTAGAACCCGGCTGGCGTGCGCCGGTTTGGTTTGAAAATTACAGCAAACTATTTCTAGATCCAAAAGTGCGGGAACCACTTATTCGAGTTTTCATCTGGACTGTAGTTTTTGCAGTATCAAGTGTTTTAACTTCTTTCGCATTTGGTCTATTGCTGGCGCTTGCACTTAATAAGCCGATACGAGGCCGACGGATTTATCGTTCAATTTTGATTTTGCCTTATGCAATGCCAAGCGTTATGAGTATTTTGATTTGGGGCGGTATGTTTAATACCGAGTTTGGTGCCATCAATCAATTACTTGGTACGGATATTGCTTGGTTTCAAAGCGTAACTTTTGCAAGAGTTGCAGTAATTGTGGTAAATCTCTGGCTGGGATTTCCATATTTTTATTTAGTTTCTAGCGGTGCGTTGCAAGCCATTCCATCGGAGTTAAACGAAGCGGCCGCAATCGATGGCGCATCCCCGCGCCAAATTTTTTCAAAGATTACCTTGCCGCTTTTACTTAGAATTCTTTCGCCGCTTTTGATCGCATCTTTTGCCTTTAATTTCAATAACTTTAATCTAATTTATCTATTAACCGGTGGTGGCCCTAAGAGCACTCTGGATGGCGATATCGCTGGCGCTACCGATATTTTAATTAGCTATACCTATCAAATTGCATTTGGTTCGTTTACCCAAGATCTTGGTCTAGCCAGTGCAATCTCGGTCGTAATCTTCTTGTTGGTGGCATCAATTTCACTTTACGGAATTCGTAAATCTAAAGTGTTAGAGAGTTTTGTATGATGAAGTGGCTACGCGAGAATTTATGGCGCCATGTTGTTGGTATTTTTATGGTTCTCTTTGCCATTTTTCCGCTTTATTTAGTAGTTATTTCTTCAATAAACCCAAGCGGAAGCCTGCAAGTAACTTCTTTTATTCCTAGAGAGTTCTCTTGGAAGAACTATCAGATGCTTTTTAATGATCCGACGATTCCTTACCTAACTTGGATGAAGAACTCTCTCGTTATCTCAGTATCTGTTGCGCTTTTATCAGTGGTCATAAGCGCTTCTTCTGCCTTTGCTTTTAGTCGATTGAAATTTAAAGGTAAGAAATCTGGAATTCAATTATTACTTTTGATCCAAATGTTCCCAGCGATTTTAGCGTTATCTGCAGTTTATGTGATCATGGAACGGGTGGCGGTATTTGCACCACACTTCGGGTTAGGAACCCAACCGGGCTTACTATTGGTATATCTCGGCGGTGCGATGGGTGTAAATATCTGGTTATTAAAAGGTTTTGTTGATTCCATCCCGGCTGAACTAGATGAAGCTGCAAAAATTGATGGCGCAAGTGCAATGCAAACATACTGGTTGATTTTTGTACCGTTGGCTGCGCCAGTTCTTGCGGTAGTTTCACTCTTAAGTTTTATTGGAACGTTTAACGAATTCATTTTAGCTCGACTCTTCTTGGTGGATATGGGTAGTAGAACTATCGCTGTTGGTCTTCAAGGATTTATCGGCGGTCAATACTCACAGAATTGGGGTCCGTTCGCTGCCGGATCTCTAATCGCATCAGTTCCAATTGTCATTATTTTCTTATCGTTACAAAAATACATCATTAGTGGTTTAACTGCAGGATCTGTAAAAGGATGATAAGAAAGAGTTTTATTGTTTCACTGATTGTAACTATTTTTATGGGGTTATCAATTTCGAATACTCCAGCAGCAACAGATTTGGGTTTAAATCGTGATTTTAAAACTGAAATGATTTATTTTGCGATGATTGATCGTTTTTCAAATGGCAATAGCAAAAACGACCTTGGCGGATATAAAGATGTTAGAACTAGCTCCGGATATGACCCTTACGACACTGCTTTTTACCATGGCGGGGATATTCAGGGCTTGAGCGATAAATTGGAATATATAAAATCATTAGGTTTCACTGCGCTTTGGATAACCCCAGTTTTCCGAAATATCCCAGTCGGTGTGGATGGGAAAAGCGCCGCCTATCATGGTTATGCAATTGCAGGATTCGATCAAATTGATTCGCATCTAGGAACCATGGCAGAGTTCAAAGCATTTGTAGCGAAAGCGCATTTACTTGGTTTAAAAGTAGTTTTAGATATTGTAACTAATCACACTGCAGATGTAATTAGTTACAAAGAGAATTATGATTATCTCTACTTATCTGAAAAACCTTACAAAACTTCAAACGGTAAAGTATTTGATATTGTGAAATTAGCTGGGACCTCTAAATTTCCGACTGCTAGCCAATTAAGTGCAAAAACCAGTTTCCCAAAAACCGCCGTGGTAAGTAAAGCAATGGCAAATATTAAGAGCCCAGCTTGGTTAAATGATGTTCGGCTATATCACAATCGCGGTAAATCAACATTCCAAGGTGAGTCTGGTCGATTTGGTGATTTTTATGGGTTCGACGACATCATGACGGAATCGCCACAAGTTGTAAAAGGATTTATTGATATTTATTCTAAATGGATTTCGAGTACTGGAGTAGATGGTTTCCGAATCGATACTGCGCGCCATGTTAATGAAGCTTTTTGGCAAGCATTTATTCCAAGCATAAAAGCGCAAGCGCTTGCTAGCGGCAAGCAAGATTTCCCAATGTGGGGTGAAGTTTATGATTCGAGCCCTGAAACTTTGGAGTATTGGGCAAGATACGGTGGATTTACCGAGTTATTAGATTTCCCAGTGCAGGATCGAATGTTGAAGTTCATTACTTCAGGCGCTGCAAATCAGTTAGCTACTTTGTTAAATTCAGACGATCAATACTCAACCGCCACCGTTGATCCAAGAAATTTTGGAATTTTCTTAGGCAATCACGACATGGGGCGAATTGGTGGCTTTATCGGTGGAAATGTGAATTCAGAGTCAGCGTTATTGCGCGATCAAATGGCACATGCACTGCTCTTCACTATGCGTGGCGTTCCGATTGTTTATTACGGTGATGAATTTGGCCTAATGGGGGATAGCGATAAAGAAGCTCGTCAAGATTTATTCGTAACTTTGGTAGATCGATGGCGTAAACAACAGCGAATTGGTGGCGAACCAATTGGAATGGGTAAGAGCAGTTTTGATACAACTAATCCACTCCAACAAACGATCCGAGAGCTGACAAAGCTGCACGCTTCCTCAAGCGCTTTCTCAGCAGGCGCAATAAAAATTAGAATTGCCGAGAATGGCCTCTTGGTTTTTAGTCGCTTTGATTTAGATACCGGCAAAGAATATTTAATGACATTTAATAGTTCTGATGCAGCGCTTATCGGAAGTTTTGATTCTGATTTTCTTTCAAATAAGTGGGAGAAAATACTTGGCGATGGCACAGTTTCGACGACTGCAAAATCAATGAAAATTACCGTACCTGCTTATGGTTGGGGCGTATTTCTTTCAGAAATGATAAAAAGTGCAGTTACGCCTGAAGTCAGAATGAATAAGCCAACGCGGAATCCAATGTTGCGAGACCGCTTTAATTTAGAAGCAACGATTGCCCGGGCTGATATTGCAGAAGTCCAATTTCAATATAAAGACGGAGCAACTTGGAAAAGTTTAGGTACGGACACTTCCCCGACCTTTAAGAGCGAGATCGATACCGCCGGACTTTATCGAGTCTTCCCGCTAATTTCTGATATCAAATGGTCAACCAATACTGAGTTTAGAGCAGTAGCTTTCTTTGCAGGTGGAGTTGAAACTAAATCTGAAACTTTCTTATTTGCTAAGCCATAGTTTTAATGCAGTTGGTAGATATTTAGCCCAAGCTTTCTCGTTATGTCCAGTTCTCTCATAAACTTTGCTTTCAAAGTCACGATGTAAGTGATAGCCATTCTTAAGCATTAGTTCATCAGCCAAATCCTGAAATGGCTTATATTCTCGATCTAAACCTTTTGTACCTCGGCTCATCCAAATTTTATGATTACCCGGCTTGGGAAGTGCATTGATTAGCGATTCAACCAATGGCTTTCCACCAATACTCCAATGCGGTGAAAATGCCAGAGCGGTCCGATAAAGATCGGGTCTTCGAGCAACGCCATTAAGTGTTGCTAACCCACCCATGCTAGATCCAATCATTGCGGTATTTACCGGGTTAGCTTGAAAATTAAATTCAGCTGAAATTGCAGGAATGATTTGATCAGCAATTAAATCTAAGTATGCATTCCCATTTAGTTTCTCTAATGGAATTTTAACTTTGGTTGAAGGAGTTACCTCTATGCCAGATTGGAATATATCTTGTGGCGAGAGATCTAAAGCCCGACCCCATGGTTCTTTCTTTGTGCCGCTATGAAATACTGCAATGATCAATGGGGGCGTGATTCCTAAATCTTCCGAAACTCGAATGGCTGATTGCGCCATCTCCCAAGTCTTATTCTTATGCGTTGAAGTATGGCCATCGAAAACATTATGACCATCGTGCGCAACCAATAAATAATTGGTAGCTTTTTCCGGAGCCCAATAATCGACAGTTCGATCTTCAATGATAACTCGGGTGACCCATCCCGGAACGCCTCGGATTTGGAAGCGCTTTATTCTCTCCATGATGGTTGAATCATGCCATGATTTCAAGGGCAATTTTCTGGTTCCGTCGTGACCTTCGGCTCTCCGATAACCCAGCCCTACTTGAAGCAATCGCAAATAGCGATGAGGTAGTTCCAATTTTTATTTTAGATGCCAAGTTAATTGGAACTAGCGGCAGTAAACGACTTGCTTACCTTGGCCAATCATTACGCGCGTTAGATGAATCTCTAGATAATAAATTACATGTAATGGTTGGTGATCAAGTCGAAGTATTAAAAGATTTAGCCAAAAGGTATAACGCGGCGGAAGTACATGTATCAGCAGAATTTGAACCATATGGCGTTGCGCGTGATGCTCGGATTGAAAGCGCTGGAATTAAATTAATTAGAACTGGAAGTCCATATGCAGTTGCGCCTGGTCGAGTTAGAAAACCTAGTGATGGCACGCCATACCGAGTTTATACGCCATTTTTTAACGCTTGGTGTGGCCATGGTTGGCGCGCGCCAGTCTCCGCCCCAAAAGAAATTGGTGCAGCAACACCTTCTAAGCAAGATCGCAATTTTCCGGATTGGCCAATTCCAGATGGAACGCAATTAACGCCAGCGGGAGAACGTGCTGCGCATATTAGGTGGAAATTCTTTAAAGAAAATATTTTAGATAATTACGATGAATCTCGTAATTTCTCTGGAATTGATGGCACCAGCAAATTAAGTGCACATTTAAAGTGGGGAGAAATCCACCCCCGTACATTGTTAGCTGAACTTGGAGAAAGTAAAGCCCACCTAGTGTTCCGTAAAGAAATTGCTTGGCGCGAATTTTATGCGGACATTTTGCATCACAATCCACATACTGAAAGCGATTATTACGCACCACGCTTTGCAAATATGCGTTACGACCAGCCTGGTACAAAATTCGTAGCTTGGTGTGAAGGTAAAACTGGATACCCGTTTGTTGACGCGGCTATGCGCCAGATAGTTAAGGAAGGCTGGATGCACAATCGCACCAGAATGGTGGTCGCATCATTTCTAGTTAAAGATTTACATCTAGAGTGGCAATTAGGTGAGCGATTTTTCCGTGAACATTTAGTTGATTATGACGTTGCTTCAAACTCGCATGGCTGGCAATGGACCGCTGGTTGTGGCACAGATGCCTCGCCTTACTATCGCGTATTCAATCCAATCGAGCAGGGAAAGCGCTTTGACGCTGAAGGTGAATACATAAAAAAGTATGTCCCAGAACTTTCGCATCTAACCGCAGCAGAGATTCATGAACCTTGGCTAGCCGTAGCTGGTTATAAAAACTATTACCCAAAAAGAATTGTGGATCACGCGTTAGAGCGCTTGGAATCGCTAGCCCGGCTTGAGGAAATTAAACCGAGCCAGCAATAACCAATATTTAAAGTAAATTCTTAAACTAAGAAGTTAGTGAATTGCCAAGGATCTGACGTATTGTATTTACGGTTATTCCATCCCGCATAAAGATCATTACGAGTTTGCAACGGATCCCAATCAGCTGCTTCGGAATAAAATCCACCCCAATATTTTTCAGCGTAAGGTAAAACTTCACGCCAAGGCATATCGTCTGGGACTAATAGCCCTTTGTTTGGATTTGCCATTACCCAAGCAACAGCTGCAAATACTGCAGATCCAACTTGAACTGTGGTCGCAGATTGGTTTGGTACCAATTTACGAGAATCGTGAATATTTAATAGCGAACCGGTCCACCAAGATTTATAAGCATGTCCCATCAACAAAACACCAAGTCGATCTTCACCATCAGTAATTTCATCATTCATAATTCTTTGATTTGGCGTTAGATCCCATTGACGCATCTCTAACTCGCGCATCGAGACGATGGCTTCATTAGATGGGCAATATGCGTAGTGCACGGTTGGACGATAAATAGCGGTTTCGCCCTGCCATACAGTTAGATGATCTGAAAGTGTAAATGCTTCACCGTGTCGAACCACCATTCCAGTGGTTTCACAATTTGGTACCCAAGAGCGTACCCATGTTGTTGCGCCAGGTTGGGCCATCAAAATCTGATTTTTTGGACCAGTTTTATGTTCATAAGCATTTGGTGGTAATAGTTTTTCGTGAGTACCCCAACCTAATTCGGCTGGCGCAATCCCTTCTTCATAAAATCCTTCCACGCTCCAAGTATTAACAAACTCATTTAGTTGTTTTGGTTTATCAGTTACTTGGGTATCGCGCTCTGCAATATGAATTACTTTAATGCCAAGGTGTTGGGCTAGTTCGTTATATGCATCAGCTTCTAACGCTTTCTCCACTCCAGCATTGGCAATTCCATCTTTAATTGCTCTAGTTGCAATATCAACCATAGATTTCTTGACTAAGTGTGAAACTAAACCTGGATTTGCGCCATGTTCTACTACAGCAGTCGCACCTAATTTTTTCCAAGTAGCTTTCATTTCACGAAGCTTCATATGTCGGTAATAAAGGGTGCGTTCGGCAGGTGGGCGAGATGCTCCAGCAGAATATGGATCCCACTCTTCTACTGACGTATTCAAGTAGAGAACGCCGCGATCGTGACACCATTGCAAAATTACATTTGCATCAATATTCCAAGCAAGATCTAATAAGAAATCGCCTTCTTTTAGATATTGACTTAATTTTTGATCAATATTTTCTTTTGTGATTTGGTCCTGCACATAAGTTGCGCCTTTATCGAGCGCACTTTGAACTCTGGATCTATTGTCTCGTTGTTCAAAGATCGTAATCTGGTTCGCATCAACTAGATGCTCGATTAAAAGTGGAAGTACACATTGTGAAACCGAACCTGCACCTAGAATCAAAACTCGATTAGTAAACTTCTGTGGCAATTAGGACCCTCCCCATAAAGCGCTTGGTTTCTCGAGGTTCTCGAGCGGAGTGAGAACCGTATCTAATGCTGGCGATAATTCAAAAGCGCGCTAACCAAGACTGGCCCGCCAACAAACTGCGCCAGCGCCACTACGTTTTGCTTCATACATCGCCAAGTCAGCGCGGTGGAGTAATTCATTGCTTGGCTTATCCGGATCATTTAGCGCTTGGCCGATGGAGACATCAAGCTTCACTTGGTTAGCGGCGATTGTGAATGGATATGAAAGCGTTGCTCGTAACGCCAATGCACTCTCAAAACCTTCGCTACCTCTTATCAGCGCGCCAAATTCATCGCCGCCGAGTCGAGCTAATAGAGCGCTACTTGGTAGCGCTCTGGAAAATCTAGTAGCAACTTGACGAAGTAATTGATCTCCAACTTCATGACCAAAAGTGTCATTAATTTCTTTGAAACCATCTAAATCAAGAATTAATAGCGAACCTTCACCATTACGGAATGTTTCCAATTCTGCAAGGAATTTTCGGCGATTTGCTAATCCGGTTAATTCATCAGTTCGAGCTAGAGCTCGCTCGCTACTTATAGCTTTAGCGTCAGTTAGCGCAACTAACATTCTCGCAAAAGCGAGTGTAATTGTGATAAATGCTGGCGCTAGCGAGCCAAAAGTAAAAAAATTTGGCTTCAGAATCGCAATTACCAATACTAATAAGCTTGCAAATAGCGCAAATGTTACGGCTATAGCATTTAACTTGCTCTCCTTGTTGCTCTCATCACCCTTGTGCCAAGTTGATTCTGCGATGAGAATTATTGAAAGCAGCCAACCATCGTCGGTCAATGATCCAAAAGAATAAGTACCTTGTGAAGTCGCCCATAAAAAATATAAGTCGGAGGTGGCAAATATTAAAGTGCCAGAGACCAATAATAAATTTCGAAGTGAGATTTTCTGGGAGATTGCGATGCTGCAAACTAGTGTGAAGAGCATCAGATCACCTAATGGATAAAAAATCGATAAGAAAACATCGAGTGAATTACCTGAAAAGGTGGCGGTAGCAGGTTTAATTAGGAGAATTCCAATTGCGGTAGTTGCCCCAAAAGCTACGATTATCGTGTCAAGAAATTCTAAAGATTTGCTGGTCCGGGAATTGCGCATCTGTCGGGTTAAGCCAAAAATAATAAAAGGGTAAAAGATTAAGTAGCCGGCATCAATTAATCTATCTGGAAATTGAAACCCAAAGAAAGAGTTCCAAGAAGAGGCTATCGAGCCAATCAGCCAGCTTCCTATTGCAAGGCTGATACCAATGCGGGCCCATCGATCATTTACTTTCGGTGATGCCGTTACCACGATTAGCGCGAAGAATGGCACCAAATTAAATATTAATAATTCACTCCACCAACTAGGCGTGGATAATCCACTGCGAATTCCCAGATGGAGAATGAGGATAACTAGAGCAGAGCTCCGGATAATCGGATAAATTCGCACCCTAAATCGTAACGAGGGGCAAAAGTCATGCGGAATAACGAATTGAATTTATCCACTGCGGAAGCTGTAATAAGAGAGTCATCACTTACCAGACGCGGAATCCTTTGTGGAATTGCCGCGATTTCCTTGGGGTTTATTCCAGAGCCGGCCATTGCAGCGAAAGGGGTAACGATTCTGCCCTCTGGGAAAGTAGAAGTACTAATAGCAAGTAATCCAACTCTGAAAAAGGTTGGTGGCTTAATTCAAGTTGATTTTACAAACGGACTATCGGTTGCCGTAGTTAGAATTTCTACTGCTGCTAAAGGTTTTAAAGTATTGAATCTAGCGTGCACCCATCAAGGCGTTCCAATAAAGCAAACCGGAAACACTTGGACCTGCCCGGCACACAATTCGCAATTCTCAATTGATGGAAAGTTAAAGCGCGGACCAGCTACTTCCGCGCTTCTAGAAATTCCGTTTAAAGCAACCACTAAAAGCTTAGTGATTGGTTAAAGGGTACAGATCAAATCTCGGTTAGTTTTTGCAAGATCTACCTGGGGTGCAATTACAGTTGGGTAACCAAGAACTTTATCTCTAGTCTTTTTCTTCGCATCAATATCTGCTTGGGTTTTTTTAAGTCCGGCAGATAAACGTTCCGCATTAGTAGCCCCAGTTTTATAACTAGTTGCGGCTTGGGTGCGAGCAGTTGCGGCTCTAGTCCACATGGTTTTAGTTGCAGCGTTAATGCCGGCTTGATTTGCTTTAGCTAAATCTGCATTAGCTAGAGCGGTTGAGCTCTCAGCTTGCGCGCGGTATTTAATAGCTTTCGCATCCCAAACGGCTGCGGCTGCTAATTTTGCAGGGAGCGCCGCTTCTAAAACTTTAATTTCAGCATCAAGTTTTGTAGCAGTCTCTTTAGATGAAGCAGTTATTTTTACAAGATCTGCCCGTGCTCCAAGTAATACTTTATGAGCATCTACACAAGCCACGATAGTCCAAGTTAACTTGGCAGTTTTCTTAGTTTCAACTGTGTATGGGTTCTTAGTACAAATATATTTCTCGCCACTGATTGTGGCTGTGGCATTCGCTTTAGGGCAAACCGCTTTTGCTTTATTGGCTGCAAAAGATGGGGTTGCAACTACGGTTGAGATGGCAAGCGCTGCGATCGAAGTCATGGCTGCTAATTTACCTAGGCGACGTACTTTCATTTTTCCTCCGTTAGATCAAATCTGCCCTACCGGTTAAAACTTTTATGAGCAGGTTATTGGGCAATCGTAAGGGAATGGTGCTTATTAATTAGGTAAGAAAACTCGAGTTATCGCAGTGAATCTTCTGTGAACCTGAATTACTTTGCTCGTTCTCGTTGTTTCACCCGTATGTTCATACCAATTTTGCGAATCATGGGTCTAGGTCCGAATCGAGTTATAAAACTCAAAATTGCATATTGCCACCCAGGTACCGAGATTGCTTTTCCGTTTTGGGCTGCCTTCCATGAGTCCGCAACTACTCGGTCCGCATTTAGCCACATAAATTTTGGTAACCCACCCATTTTCATTCGACCACGTTGATGGAATTCAGTTCGGGTAAAGCCAGGGCAGAGCGCGCTCACATTTACTTTGGTGCCAGAAAGTTCGGTATGTAGTGATTCACTTATTACAGTTAAGTAAGACTTAGCGGCGCTATATGTTCCGCCAGCGATCCAGCCAGCAACGCTACTGACATTGATTATGGTTCCAGAATTTCGCACTTTCATGCCGGGAAGTACTGCGTGCATAAATCGCATAGGCGCACGTACTAAGACGTCCAAGAGTTCGGTCTCGGCTTTGATTTCGCTAACTGTGAATGCTTTATTTATCCCAAATCCAGCATTATTTATTAGTACAGAAATCGGGCTAGTTTCAGAGCGAAGTCGAGCTTCAACTATTTCGCAATCCGCAAAATTAGTTAAATCGGCTCGTAATACTTCGGCTTTGATTCCATATTTTGCAGTTAATGAAGCAGCTCGTTCTTCTAATCTAGATTCATCTCGAGCCACCAAAATTAAGTCATAACCTTTATCAGCTAAAAGCCTAGTGAAAGCTTCACCAATTCCAGAAGTTGCACCAGTTACTAGCGCAGTGCCGATTGCCATCGATTTACTTCTTAACTTCAGCAATCTCTTCGTCACGAATATGCCAAGAAGTGCCATAACTTTCGAGAAGCTCTAAGAATGGTTTTGGATCAAACCATTCTGGACCATTTACGCCAAGCGGCTTCCAGGTTTGATTATGAATTAGCTCCATTGCAATTACTGGATTTATTGCAGTCTGCCAAACTACGGCTTGATCGCCATATTCCTTCATCGACCATTCATTATCTACAATGTTGTAGATGTAAATAGCTTTTGGGTTTCCAGCCTTATCTAGACCTTTAACAAGAGCGCCAGCACAAGTTTTTCCGCGCATTCGAGAGCCAAGTGTTGCAGGATCGGGAAGCGAAGCGGCAAGTAAATCGCGCGGTGAAACTGAAACACCTTGCACATCAACATTCTCTTTACGATCCATACCTAACATGTTGATGGTTTTAAGAATTTGAATAAATTCAGCGCCCAGGCCGTATTTAAAGTTAACTTTTTTGGCATCAATCTTTTGCGGAATTAGCACAACCTCTTCGTGCTCAACATTTACACATTCAACCGGTCCAATACCTTCTGGGAAATTAAAAATTTCCAATTCGCTAAATGGTGCGGTAGTGAACCATCCTCGACCATCTTCCCAAACTAGTGGTGGGTTTAAGCACTCTTCGATTGTGGTCCAGATAGAGAAAGAAGGTGCAAAATCATGGCCTTCGACGCGCAAATTAGAACCGTCAAGAATTGTAATTGAATCTATTTTGCTAAAAAGTTCATCACTTGCATATTTAGCAAAAACATCACTCATGCCAGGTTCTACACCCATACCAATTAGCGCAAAAATCTTTCGCTCGTGCCAGTTCCAATCACGTGCGAATTGTTCATCACCAAGTTTTACGCCAGTTTCGGTATTTGGATAATGAGGATGAGCACGCGAAAGTGACATCGCCATATCAATGTAATTAACATTCTCAATTTCGCAAGCTAAGAAAATTGGCATTACATATCGTGGATCAACTGCGTTAATAACAACATCTGGGTCAGCTTTTCGAATTAACTCTCGGATATCTTCAAGCTCGGCAGCATTAACTTGTGCGGCTGAGAAACGAGGATCCTTAACGCGATAGACGGCTTCTTCAGCGCGGGCAAGCGTTCTATCCGCTATCACCATAGAAGTAATAAATGACCGGCGTGATGCGATATTAGCTATCGCTCTACCGACTCCGCCCGCTCCGATTACGAGGGCTTTCATAACAAAACAACTCCAAACAAGTTTTTTTGGAGTCTAGCCCAGCGCGCTATAAATAAGCAATTTACGCCTACTTTAAGCGGGTAATAGAATCGCGCAATATTAATTAAGTCCTCGTAGCTCAGTGGATAGAGCAACCGCCTCCTAAGCGGTAGGTCGCAGGTTCAACTCCCGCCGAGGACACTAAAATTTAATTAATGAGAAATTGTGAAACGTTTGAGCGCTTTAGGTGCCCACCAATTTTGCTCGCCAAACAATCGCATTAATGCTGGAACTAAAAGTGCACGAATTAAGGTGGCATCTAGCAATAACGCAAACGCGACTCCAAAACCTAGCATTTTTATTGATGTAACTCCGCTAACCATAAATGTTCCGAACACGACTGCAAGTAGGAGCGCTGCAGCAGTAATAATGCGAGCGGAACGTTGTAAGCCAGTTGCAACTGCTTCAACATTTGTTCGACCAGCTTCGTGTTCTTCTTTAATTCTAGAAAGTAGAAATACTTCATAGTCCATAGATAAACCAAATGCCACAATCGCAATCAAAATAACTGAACCAGTATCAAGGGCTCCAGTTACGGTGAAATCTCCCACCAAAAACTTAAGATGACCATCTATAAAAATCCAAGTAATAAGACCCATAGTGGCAGCAAGTGATGCAAAATTAAGAATCAGAGCTTTGATCGGCAGAATAATCGATCCAGTAAAAACAAATAGAAGCAAGAGGACTCCAATTGAAATCCAAAGCACAACAGGTGGAAGTTTCTTTGAAGTTGCACCTTGGGTATCAGCGTAATCTGCGGCCACGCCACCAACTAAAGTGCCGATTGGCACATTAAGTGCGCGCACCTGGTGAATTAACTGCTCCGCTTGTGGTGTTCGTGGTGGCATGGAATGAATTGCGACTAATCGAACATCTTCACCAACTACTTGCATTTCACCAATTCGGACGATATCTGGAAGCTTAGCTAATTCAGATTTAAATTCAGTTATCGAGTTAATTTGGGAAGCGCCATTAGGAATAATGATTTCAATAGGATTTCCTTCTTGGCCAGAGAAATTTTCCGCAATAAATCGAGCCGCCGTAGCTGAATTATTTGATGCTGGCAAAACCCGACTATCAACTTGAGAGAACTTGATACCTTGAATTGGTGCGATTAAAACGGCAAGAATAATTCCGGTTAACATCACTACCGCGATCGGACGCTTCATCACAATTCGTGCGATATCTGCCCAACGGCCATCTTCTTTAGGCGTGATGGCACTTTTGCGGACGACACCTTTATCTATTTTATGACCCAGTAGCGCAAGGATTGCAGGTAGTGGAATTAACGCAGCTGCAACCGCAACCGCAACTACGGAAACTCCGGCATAACCCATGGATCGTAAGAAATCTTGCGGAAAGAAAATCAATGAAAAAAGCGTGATCATTACAGTGATTCCGGAGTAGAAAACCGTCTTTCCAGCAGTTTTTAAAGTATTTACTATTGCGTCTTCTACATTTTTTCCATGATGGAGTTCTTCGCGGAATCGGTTCACCATTAAGAGCGCGTAGTCAATTCCTAATCCAAGGCCTAAACCAGTAGTTAAGTTAAGTGCAAAAATTGAGACGCTAGTAAATAAAGTTATGAGATAGAGCACGAAGAAAGCGCCAAGAATTGCGGAGACTCCAACGAGTAACGGCATCGCAGAGGCGACCATCGCGCCAAAAATAAAGAGAAGTAGTACGAAAGTGAGTGGTATTGAAATAGTTTCGGCTAGCTTAAGGTCATCTTTGATTTTAGTATTTATCGAATTAGCGAATACCGCACCACCAGATGCGTAGATAGATAAATTTTCAAATTTACCTTCATAAGTATCGCGGTAGTGACCTCCTAGCGCGTCAAAGCTACTGAAGTTGTCAGCATTTAAATAAACAAAAAGGTAGGCAGATTTGCCATCGTTACTCTTAAGCGTTGGCGCACCACCGGCGCTCCAAAATGAAAGCACACTATCGGCGCTTGGTTCACTTTTAACTTTAGCTTCAAATCGAGCAGCGCTGGCTACGACTTCTGGATCAGTTACAAGTTTCTCTGAGTGAATTACAAAAACCACAGCCGGGTCTTTAACTTTAAATGTATCTTCTAAATATTTGAAAGCTTTTGCGGAATCACTATTTAGGTCGGAATAGCCGCCGCTATCAAGTCTTGAGAAAGCAAGCGATCCAACGCTGCCAAGGATTATTGCTGCTAATAAAAAGATAGAAAAGGTGCGCTTGCGGCGCTTAACTATTGCGTGACCGAGCGCTTCAAACACTTTAACTCCCAAAATGGATTAATTACGGTAAATTATCTATGCGCGATTATATTTGAGATACTTACTTTACGAAAATTGAAAATAATTTGGATTAGAAAGTGGGGTTAGCATGAGTGAAATATTGCCAAAGGTCACCACGGATGAGATTGATTTAGAAAAAGACGATAAAGATCGTGATGCTGAGATTAAGCGGGATAAACCACCACATCACGAATAATTAATCAGTACTTGTATTTTTTGCCGCTGGTGCTGGTGTTGCCGCAGGCGCAGTAGCCGCTGGTGCGGGTGTTGCACTAGCGCTAGTACTCGCAGCTTTTCGCGAATCTGTTTTATAGAAACCCGAGCCTTTGAAAACTACACCTACATTGGAATAGACCTTGCGCACATCTTTGCCGCACTCCGGACAGTTAGATATTGGTGCATCCGAGAAAGATTGAACCGCCTCGAAGGCATGTTCGCACGCGTTACAGATGTATTCATAGGTAGGCACAAGGCATAATTCTAGATTGATGAGAGTATTGAGGCGAATCGAGTCGAAGTCAGGAATGGGGCTAAGCGTGCGGAAATCGATAGTGGTTGCAGTTTTAGTTAGCTTCTTGGCTTTCGTTATGGTCAATCCCTCGTCAGCAAATTCTATAATTAGTACATTTCCAGCAAGTAATGAAGTTTTAATGGTCGCACCTAATTCAGTAACCATAAATACTTCCGGCACTTTAATGGATTTAGGTAGCCAAATAACAGTAGTAGATCCAAGTGGCGCTCGCGTTGATGATGGTTCTATAACCGTAGACGGAAAGAATTTAATAGTTGGGCTGAAACCATTAACTAATTCTGGAGCTTACTTAGTTACTTATGAGCTATTAACCGTAAACGATGTTCCACTCGATGGAACTTTTAAATTCATCGTGAATGGGTTATCAGAAATAACTAATTCTACTAATTCACCCGCCCCAGAACCATCTAATGATGAATCAAATCCAAACAAGGTTACTGATTACTTGGTAATTGGGTTATTAGTTTTTGCATTCTTTATGCTAATTCTGCTCTCACGTTTTGCTAGAAAAACTTTTAGGAAGTAAGAATGTTTTCGAAGGGGGTAGCGACCGGCATTCCTGATCCTGGCACGTTCGTAACTTTACTTACCCCCATTGCAAATTTTTTCAGCATAAGTTTTGGCGTAGGCGTCATCGGCTTGCTTTTTTCGATTAGCTTTCTACATTTAGAAACGAACGGTTTCTTACGAAATTCAGCGATAAATAATTTAAAGTGGATAAGTACTTTTGCAATTCTCTGGGCGCTCTCTGAGATGTTGGTAATTTTATTAACGCTTAGTAATCTTTTGGCTCAACCGATTACCGCTTCTTTGGATTTAACTTCGATTCGTTCTTACTTATCGCAAACCTCACTCGGTAAAGCTCAATTAACCCAACTTGTTATTGCGCTAGTAATCGCAATTGTAATTCCAATAATTCGCAATATTCGAGGATCGATTGCGCTCTTCATACTTGGAATGGCTGGAATTATTACCCCAATATTTCAAAGCCACGGTAGTGAATCTGGACTGCACGGTTTAGCTATTGGTTCGCTGATATTCCACGTTATTGGAATTACGCTCTGGGTTGGTGGCTTGGTTTCACTATTTTTCATTGCACCAGAAGTTAGAAATATTGTGCTGCCGAGGTTTAGCGGAGTAGCGTTATGGGCAGCAATTATCGTTTCGGTAAGTGGGGTTGCAAATGCATGGACTCGACTTAATTTTATTTCTGCTTGGAGTTCTAAATACGCATATATCGTGATTGCAAAAACGGTATTAACTGCGATTCTAATTGGAATTGGCTATAAACATCGCAAATTTATAATTAATAATCTAACCGGCACCCCTGCGATGATCCGTCTGATTTTTAACGAGCTTTTCATCATGTTTGTAGCAATCGCACTTGGCACTTGGTTATCAATCTCGGCCCCGCCATTAGTTAATGGCGTAGAGCTCGACGTTGATCGAGCTCTTTCAATTACCGGTATCCGAGCGCCGGCAGCGCCAACACTAAGTAATTTACTTTTAGGATATGAAGCAGATGGTTTTATTCTCGGCGCACTTTTAGTTTTTACTTTTCTATACATTCGTGGAGTTGTACTTTTGAGCAAACAAGGTGTTAAGTGGCCAATAGGACGAACAATTTCATTTGCGCTTGGGATTGCGGCGATTGATTACGCAACAAGTGGTGGACTTGGACTCTATTCACATTTTGCATTTTCGTTTCACATGATTGCGCACATGATTTTAGGGATGATTGCGCCAATCGGAATAATTTTAGGAGCACCAATAACGCTCGCGCTTCGGGTCTTTCCTGCCGGCAGAGATGAAAACGAGCGCGGTGTAAAAGGTTTGTTAGTTGCAATTTTGCACTCGAAACCAGTTGCCGTTTTGACCCATCCAATAGTTGCACTGGCGCTCTTTGATGGTTCGTTATTCATTATGTATTTCACTTCGCTCTTTGGAAATTTGATGACGGGTCATTTTGGCCACCTATTTATGAATATCCACTTCATATTAGCTGGAATGCTTTTTTTCCATGTAATTGTAGGAATTGATCCAAATCCTAGAAAAGTTCCACATCTAGTTCGAATCATCGTGCTTTTTGCAGCCATGAGCATTCATGCCTTCTTTTCCATCGCTTTAATGTCATCAACCTCGTTATTAGATGGTGGCTATTTCGCATCGTTACAACGGCCATGGTTTGTGGATTTATTCGCTGACCAAAAACTTGGCGGATCTATTGGCTGGGCAATGGGTGAAATTCCAATCATAATTGCGTTGATTGCAACTTTTATTCAATGGGTTCGTGATGATGCCCGTGAAGCTAAGCGCTTTGATCGCAACGCAGATCGGTTGGTTTCTGCTGGGAAACCAGATGAGCTAGCTGAGTACAACAAATACCTAGCTAAATTAGCCGAGAATGATCGGCGTAAAAATTAATTCAGATTGGACGGAATAGCGAAGAAGTGGCTTAATTGCCTTATGGAATCGCTCTTCAAACTACCTGATGAATATAAAGCTTTACGCGAAAGCGCTCGAGCACTTTCAGAGAAGAAAATTGCACCTTTTGCACAAGATGTAGATGCGAATTCGAGATTTCCACAAGAAGCAAGAGATGCATTGCAAGCAGCCGGATTATTAGCAGCGCACGTACCTACCGAATTTGGTGGCGAAGGTGCAGATTCACTTGGCGTTGTAATTATTATTGAAGAAGTTGCAAGAGTTTGTGCTTCATCTTCATTACTGCCAGCCGTAAATAAATTAGGATCATTGCCGTTAATGCTTGCCGGAACCCCAGAACAGAAGAAACGTTGGCTAACACCGTTAGCTCAAGGCAAGGGTTTTTCTTACTGTTTATCAGAATCAGAAGCGGGTTCTGATGCTAGCGCTATGAAAACTAAAGCAATTAAGAGTGCGACTGGCTGGACTTTAAATGGCAGCAAGAAATGGATTTCAAATGCGGGAAGTTCTGAGTTTTATACAGTTTTAGCAAGTACTGATCCAAGTAAAGGCTCAAAAGGAATCTCAGCATTTGTCGTAGAGAAGAGCGATCCCGGTGTTTCGTTTGGCGCACTAGAAAAAAAGATGGGATTTAAAGGCTCACCAACTCGTGAAGTTTATTTTGATAATGTAGAACTTAATGATGATCGCAGACTTGGCGAAGTAGGTTCTGGATTCGCACTAGCTATGCAGACCTTAGATCACACCCGAATCACGATTGCGGCTCAGGCGCTAGGCATAGCCCAAGGCGCTTTTGAAGTGGCGACAAAGTATTCGCATGAGCGTAAGCAATTTGGGAAAGAGATATTCGATTTCCAAGGCGTGCAATTTATGTTGGCTGATATGGCCATGGAAATTACTGCAGCTCGAGAACTAACTTATGCTGCAGCTGCAAGAAGTGAACGAAATGATCCAGATTTAACTTTTTATTCCGCAGCGTGTAAATGTTTTGCCTCAGATGTAGCGATGCGTGTCACGACAAATGCTGTGCAGATACTCGGCGGCTATGGATATGTAAATGATTATCCAGTCGAGCGAATGATGCGAGATGCTAAATTAACCCAAATTTATGAAGGCACAAACCAGGTACAAAGAATTGTAATGGCTCGACATTTAGATGATGTCAATTAATGTTTTTGCTAAACCTAACTAAAATTTCTGGGGTAGCTGCAGCATCTAATGTTTGATCATGCACTTCTTGTGGGAGTTCGATGCTGGTTAATTCACCTTGATATATCAGCGCCACTTTAAATCCCGTGATGAGCGATAACGCGCGATCATAATAACCGCCACCTTGACCCATTCTATTTCCGCTGTGATCTGCCTGAAGTGCTGGCACAAGCACAAGATCAATATTTTTAATTCGCTCTGGCGCAATTGCATCACCAATAGGTTCCATTATGTTTTTATTTCTCTTTAAAGTTTCGATTTTACCTTTCCAAATAACCCAATCAAGAAAATTATCGCTACGCATTCTCGGTAATAATAAAGTTTTTCCACTCTCTAATATTGTTTGATTCAAACCGTTAGTATCTGGCTCGTCCCCATAAGAAATATATGAAGCAATCATGGTCGCACTCTTAAATTCGATGGAATCAATTAAGTGGTTCCATGTGACCGGTTGCACCAAAAATTTGCGATCCGCTCGGAAACTTTGCCGAAGCGATTTTTTCTTGGCTCCATTTGTTGGAAGTTCCATGGGATTAGCCTAGATTCAAAGTAGAGTTTAGGCATGAACGAAAGAATTAAAGTTAGTGAGTTTGCGCAAGCGCTTTTGGAACTTTCTAAACCGATTGACCCTTTTGATATGCCATTGCTTGATGCGCACGGCGCCACTCTTGCGCGGGACGTTTATGCTGGCGAGCGATTAGTTCTGCGGGAAGGTTCAAGAATTAGATCTACCCAAATTGGCTTGGCCGCTTCAATCGGACTTGATCGCCTGCCAACACGGCCACAACCTCGAGTAGTTGTTATTTCCGCTGGAGATGACTTAGTTGAACCTGGCCAAAAATTGATTGACGCCAATGATGAGTTTGAAACAAATTCTTGGTTGTTGACGACTGCAGTAAAAGAAGCCGGCGCTGTTGGTTATCGAGTTCATATGATTCCGGAAACTGACGCAGCTTTGAAAGATATTATCGAAGACCAACTAGTGCGGGCAGATTTAATTGTAATTAGTGGCGAACGGGAAGATGAATCCTTTGATTTGATAACCAGAGTGCTACAACAACTTGGCACAGTTACCGCAGTAACACCAAATATTGAGGCTAGCGGAAATCACAACTACGGAACAATTGGTCCAGATAAAACCCCAGTTGTAACACTTCCCGGAGATCCAATCTCAGCTTATATCTCAGCCGAACTTTTTATTCGTCCCATGATTAGAAGTATGATGGGGCTGCATGATTTACATCGCCCAGTAATTAAAACAAAACTTACAAATGATGTTTTGAGTGAAGCCGGCGTTCACTCATTCATCAGAGCAGTTTTTCCAAGCGAAGCTGATAAATCTAAAGTCACCGCAATTGAGAACCAATCTGATTTAGTTGGTCTCTCTGATGCACATGGCTTAATTGTAATTCCAGAAGACCTCACGAATGTAAAAGCTGGTAGCGAGGTAGACCTACTTTTGTTAGAGCGCCGATTTAACTAACATGACCAGGAAATCAAAGGCACCATGGCCGGTAGTTATAACGGATGGAACTTTAGTTTTAAGACCACTTAGGTTTCGTGACCGCGGTGTTTGGCTGGCCAGCCGCCGATTTAATCGTGAATGGTTACAACCCTGGGAAGCAACCGCTCCAATCAATAAAGTGGATTCTGCATTGCCGTCATATTTCGAAATGGTCTTGCACCATAATCGTGAAGGTAGGGCGGAACGGGCGTTGTCACTAGCAATTTGGAACGATGCCGAATTTATTGGTCAAATTACGTTAGGCGGAATTGCTTTCGGCGCATATCGCGGTGGCCACATTGGCTATTGGATCGACCAAAGATCGGCTAATAAAGGATTGACTACAAGAGCGGTAAAAGCTCTCACCAAGTATGGATTTGATGAAATGCAATTACACCGAATTGAGATTAATTTGCGCCCCGAGAACGGCGCATCCCGAAAAGTGGCGGAAAAAGCTGGATATAAATTAGAAGGAACTAGAGCTAATTTTTTACATATCGACGGGGATTGGCGCGACCACATTACTTTTGTGGCAGAAAATCCTAGAATTTAAATTTAAAAAGATTGGCGAAATTAGGTACGAAATACCCGATTAGTCCGGTTTCTCCGTTTATCTTTATCCATCATGGGTTCAGGTTTAATCTATCTAATCATTGTCGGGATGTGGATTTCCTATTTTCTGCCGAGATGGGTTTCAAACCACGAAGAAGTATCCGGTAAATCTGTTGAAAGATTTAAAAATAGCATGGCAGCAGTGGCTCATAGTTCTGGAGTTCCAACTGAAGTAGAACTTGCCATGGAAAATGAACACCAACTTTTGATGCGCAGAATTTCATTTACATCGCTATCAACGCTCCTAATAATTAGTGGAATTCTTTCCGTATTTAAATTGTTATCTCCAATTGCGATCTTGTTGCCAGTCTCTGGCTTAATTTTATTTGTGGTCCATGTACGCCGCCAAATATCTGCACTTAATCACGTGGCTCGCACCCAAAGAATTATTTCTAATAATTCAGATTCACCATCATCAACAAATTATGCAGAATTAATAAACAATTCAAAAATTACCGTCGAACGTAGAATTCAAGATACTTCTCAATATGAAATAAGTGATCAATGGATCCCATTAGCAGATCGGGTTGAAAAGATTTCGCAAGAACTTTCTGGAATAACTTTGCTACCTAAAGGAAGTTCCCAAACCCGGGAAACTTGGGAACCACAGAACGTGCCGCTCCCAACTTACGTCAGTGCACCTAAAGCAATCACTCCTAAACGTATTATCGATTTAACAATTCCAGGTGCATGGAGCGAAGAGCAAGAAAAATTACGTGCAGTACTAGATGCAGTAGCACCTACAAGAGATCAAATATTCGATCAAGAACTTGCTGATCAAGCAGCCGAAGCGCTACGTGCGAACCGCGCTGCCAACGAATAAAAATATTTAAATCCAGCTGTTAAACCACATTCTGGCGTGCCAATCATCATAAGTAGTAATTGTTGCTACAAATACTGGAAAGAAATAGAGAAAGCAAAGCGCAACTGCAACATGGAGCCCGATTAAAGCCGTTTTTCTAGCCTTATAAGTCAGAGGATCTTCTAATAGCTTGGCAAAGCAGTAAATGAGAGCCAAAATTAGAAAGGGTTCAAAGACCACTGCATAAAACGAAAATACAGTTCGCTTTTGAAAGAAGAACCAAGGTAAATAACCCGCTGCTATGCCAGCCAATATTAGCCCAGCTAATTTTTCGCGACGGCTAACAAAATATCCAAAAGTTACAAATAACGCAGCAGCGCCGAGCCACCAAAGCAAGGGCGTGCCAAGTGCGACAACTTCTTGGGCGCATGATGAACTTCCACAAGTATTTGGTGATTGGTAATAGAAAGATGTTGGTCGTCCAAGTATTAACCAACTCCATGGGTTTGCTGAATATGAATGTGCTTCGGTTAATCCAGTGTGAAAATTTAACATCTCGGCGTGATAGTGCCAGAGTGAACGTATTGGTGCTGGAATAAATGAAAATAATCCGCCGCGTTCATCAGCCCATTGCCGATCCCATCCGCGTTTTGAAAAAATCCAACCACTCCATGAAAAAATATAGATTAGCGAAGGTATAAAAAATAATTGGGTAATCCGTTTTAAAATTTTGTTTACGTTCCTATTTTTAATTTCAAAGAAGAGCGCAATTGCTAATAGCGTCAGTAAATAGTAGATACCACTCCATTTTGCGCCAATCGCTAGCCCTAATGTAATTCCGGTCCACCAGTATTTTTCTCTAATAAAAGTAAAAAACGCCAACAGAACAAAGAACATCAGATAAATATCTAATAGCGCGGTCCGAGAGAGCACTAGGTGTAATCCATCCAGCGCCATCATTGCTGCGGCGCTTGTGGCTAAGAAAATTGAATTAAAAAGTTGCTTAGCGATTAAATAGATTAAGGCAATAGAGAGCGTGCCGAGAAGCGCACCCATAAATCGCCAGCCGAATTCATTATCTCCAAATAATTTAATCCCGATTGAAATCATCCATTTTCCGATTGGAGGATGCACAATAAATTCTGGTGATGTTTTATCGACTTCGACGCCATACTTCAAATAATCCTTTGCGCCATCAACGTAATAAACTTCATCAAAAACGTATCCTTTTGGCGTTGCTAGATTCCAGAACCTAGTTATCGCGGCAAATAGCGTGATCGTAATTAAGGTGAATTGTTCGCGCACTCGCATGACACAATTAGAGCATGGCGAACCTGATTTTGGCAGCAGTCCCGTTGGGAAATCCCGGAGATGCTTCTAAAAGATTAATCGAAGCGCTACTTTCCGCACGAGTAATTGCTGCAGAAGATTCCCGAAAACTTTCCCGATTATGTAAAGACTTAGGGATTACTCATACCGCGCGGGTCATTTCATTTTTCGAAGGAAATGAAAGCGAGCGTGTTGTTGAGTTACTTGAAATATTAAAAAGTGGAATTGATGTTTTAGTAGTAACCGATGCCGGTATGCCAAGCGTAAGCGACCCCGGATATAGGTTGGTGCGGGTCGCAATTGATAATGAAATAGGTGTAAAAGTTTTGCCGGGACCAAGCGCCGTTCTAACTGCGTTAGCTATTTCCGGACTACCGACGGATCGCTTCTGTTTTGAAGGCTTTGCACCGCGAACATCTGGTGCTCGAGATACTTGGTTTCAGAAACTTGCGGAAGAAGAACGAACGATTGTGTTTTTTGAAGCGCCACATCGGTTGCACGAATCTTTAATTGCAGCAGCAGGTGCGTTAGGTAGTGATCGCGATGCCGTTATTTGTAGAGAACTTACCAAAACTTACGAAGAAATTGTTCGTGGAAAACTTGACCAATTAATTGTATGGGCTAGTGAAAAAGAAATACTTGGTGAAATAACGCTAGTAATTGCTGGATTTAATCCAAGTAGCCGTGAATTTGTCCCAGCTGAGATCATTGCAAAAGTTTTAGCGAAAGAGAGCGCGGGTGAGCTGCGAAAATCTGCAATTCAAGCAGTCGCACAAGAGTTACATCTACCCAAGCGCGAAGTTTTTGACCTGATGGTGAAATATAAAAACGAATCCTGATTAGAATATGCAAATGTCCGCCAGCGCCGAAAAGTCGTTCTATCTAACGACTCCAATTTATTATGTAAACGATGCGCCACATATCGGTCATGCCTACACAACGGTGGCGGGTGATGTACTTACTCGTTGGCATAGACAACGGGGCGAAAGCGTATGGTTCCTAACCGGAACTGATGAGCATGGTCAGAAAGTTATGCGGACTGCCGAAGCTAACAATGTAAAGCCACAAGATTGGTGTGATCGGTTAGTAAAAGAAGCTTGGATACCAAATTGGAAAGCGCTTCACATCGCAAACGATGATTTCATTAGAACTACCGAAGAACGACATGAAGTTAGAGTGCAACGCTTTCTACAGGGACTGATGGAAGCTGGGTTCATTTATGAAGCTAAATATGAGGGCCCTTATTGCGTAGGTTGTGAGGAATTTAAATTACCTGGTGATTTAATCGAAGGAAAATGTCCAATTCATTCCAAACCAGTTGAAATGTTAAGCGAGACTAATTGGTTCTTTAAGCTCTCCGCATTTGTCACACCACTTTTGGAGCGCTACAAGAATCATCCTGAAACTTGCGAGCCGACCTCAGCCCGAAACGAAGTAATCGCATTCCTTGAAGGCGGCGTAACTGATTTATCAATATCTCGTTCCACATTTGATTGGGGAATTCAAGTTCCTTGGGACAAGTCGCAAGTTGTCTATGTTTGGTTTGATGCGCTATTAAATTACGCAACTGCGGTTGGATTGGGCGATCCCGCAGATTCAGTTGGCGGAAAACAATTTGCAAAAACTTGGCCCGCAGATGTCCATTTGGTCGGAAAAGATATTCTCCGATTCCACGCCGTAATTTGGCCAGCGATGTTGATGGCAGCAGGGCTACAACCGCCTAAGAAAGTTTTTGCTCACGGATGGCTTTTAGTAGGTGGCGAAAAAATGAGCAAGAGCAAATTAACTGGAATCGCGCCAAGTGACATCACTGATCATTTTGGTGTGGATGCATTCCGTTACTACTTCTTACGTGCAATTCCATTTGGCAGTGATGGATCTTTCTCTTGGGAAGATATGTCAGCTCGATATACCAGCGAATTAGCTAATGATTTTGGCAATCTAGCCTCTCGTTTAGCCGCAATGGTTGAGAAATATTGTGCTGGTGTATTGCCGGCAATTGCAAAAGAACCAACACTTGAAGATGCGCTAACTAAAACTGTAATTACCGCGGATAACGCAATTTGTGCGTTAGATTTTCAAAGTGGAATTAGCGCCATCTTGGATTTTTGCAAGCGAGTAAATGGTTATGTAACTGAGAAAGAGCCATGGATATTGGCTAAAGATGATTTGCGCCGTAGCGAGTTAGAAGCTGTGTTGTATAACACCGCCGAATCGCTACGAGCGCTTGCTGTATTACTCCATCCGATAATGCCAATTTCTACTGAAGCGCTTTGGGTTTCACTCGGCGCAGAAAGTACGCTTGGAAAATTATCAGAACAAAAAATTGGCGAAGTTTCTAATTGGGGCCAACTAAAACCTGGCACGACAATTTCAAAGGGAGCAATTCTCTTCCCGCGATTACCAGATGTAGAAACAAATGGCTGACCGGCACAATCGCGATATCGATAGACCATCCGCGAAGCTGCCGGAACCGCTCGGAGTAACTTGCGTAGATTCACACGCCCACTTGGAATTGATTGATCAGGGTAAAGCCGCAACTGACCCAAGCATCGGTGAAGTATTAGCGCTTGCAAAGAGCGTTGGGATTGATCGAGTTGTTCAAGTTGGTTATTCAGCAGAGCAATCTAAATGGTCGGTCGAGTGTGCAGAATTTTGGAGCGATACCGTTTTGGCAGCAGTTGCTCTTCACCCAAACGAAGCACCAGTTGTTTCAGATTTAGAAGCCGATTTAAAAATTATCGATGAATTAGCAGGACGAGAACGAGTTCGCGCTATTGGTGAAACCGGTTTGGATTTCTTTCGAACGCCGCCAGAACTTCGCGACCTCCAGAAATACTCATTTCGCAGACATATCGAGATAGCGAAACGCCATAAAAAAGCATTGGTAATTCATGATCGCGATTCCCATCGGGAAGTTTTAGATGTACTAAAAGAAGAAGGTGCTCCGGAATTAACGGTTTTTCATTGCTATTCCGGGGATACAGAAATGGCGCGCGAATGTATCGAGAACGGTTATTACTTATCGTTTGCAGGAACAGTTACCTTTAAAAACGCGCCAGAGCTTCGCGAATCTGCAAAATTAGTACCCGCAAATTTAATTTTAGTTGAAACCGACTCACCTTTCTTAGCTCCGATGCCAAATCGTGGCGCGCTAAATACGCCCGCACAGATTCCAAATACGCTACGAGCGCTAGCGCGCGAACGAGACCAAGGTTCAGATGAACTCGCTGGAATTATCAGTGCGAATTCCGAACGAGTTTTCGGCGCTTTTCGGTAATGGGTAATGAGATCGCGCTACTTGGCGCTACCGAAATTCGTGAAATTGCGAGCAGGTTAGAGCTGCGTCCTGCAAAATCTATGGGGCAGAACTTCGTCATTGATGGAAATAGTTGTCAGAAAATAGTCCGGGTAGCTGGCGTAACTTCAGATGATTTAGTTCTGGAGATTGGCCCAGGTTTAGGTTCGCTCTCGCTTGCGATTTTGCAAGCCGGCGCAAAATTAGTGGCGGTTGAGATTGATAATCGACTCGCTAATGAGTTAGCAAATACTTTACGCTCGCATAATTGCGTTGCTGATACTTTTACCGTAATAAACAAAGATGCGCTCGCAGTGGATGAACTTGGCGAATTTCCAACAAAATTAGTTGCAAACTTGCCGTATAACATTTCCGTACCAGTTCTATTACATATCTTGGCGAAGTTTCCAAGCATCACTAGCGGGGTAGTAATGGTACAAACTGAAGTTGCCGAACGATTAGCCGCTAAATCTGGAAGTAAAATATATGGAATCCCAAGTGCGAAAGCGGCATGGTGGGCTGATTTGTCACTAGGCGGCACAATTTCTCGATCGGTATTTTGGCCAGTTCCAAATGTTGATTCAAGTTTAGTTAAATTTAATCGCCACCAGCCGCTGGGCAGCGAGGTCGAACGGAACCTAACATTTACAGTAATCGACCAAGCTTTCAGTCAGCGCCGAAAAATGCTTCGTTCAGTTTTAGCAGATCTCTGTGGGGGCAATAGCCAAGCCGAATCTATTCTTACTGCAATTGGGATAGACCCAACGCTCCGTGGTGAATCGCTAACAATTCATGATTTCCTAAAAATAGCTATCGCTTTAGCAAAGAAATAATTCAAGATTACTAATAGGCTTTCGTTTCATGAATACCGGTGTGGTTGTCAGGGTCCCAGGAAAAATAAACCTGCAACTATCAGTTGGCCCACTTGAAAAAACTGGGTTTCATGAAGTCGCGACGGTTTTTCAAGCAGTTTCACTTTTTGATGATGTAATCGTTAAGAGTGGTCCACCAAATGGTGGAATTGAAATAAAAATTTCAGGTGAAAATACTGACCATATTCCAGTAAATCAAAACAATTTAGCTTATAAAGCTGCAGAATTAATGGCTAAGAAATATAAAGTTTCTACTGATTTATCGATTCACTTAAAGAAAAATATCCCAGTTGCCGGTGGCATGGCCGGTGGCAGCGCGAATGCTGCCGGAGTCATTGTTGGGATTGATGCCATATATAACTTAGGTTTAAAACGTGATGATATGGAGAAAGTTGGTCGCGAAATTGGTAGCGATGTACCGTTCGCGATTTCTGGTGGGATTGCAATCGGTACTGGCAAAGGTGACCAGATAACGCCAGCGCTCTCTCGCGGTAATTATCACTGGGTTTTAGCGCTATCTGCTTCGGGGCTTTCAACCCCAGCTGTCTACAACGAATGCGATCGATTGCGCGAAGGAATGAGCATCATCGCGCCGAGCGTTAGTGAACCGTTAATGCAAGCACTTCGCTCTGGCGACGCTAAAGAATTGGGTAAAACGCTAAGCAATGATTTACAAGCTGCAGCGTGTTCGCTCCGACCAGCGCTTCGATTAATTCTTGATGTAGGTATGGATTATGGCGCGCTAGGTGGTTTAGTTTCGGGTTCTGGACCAACGGTTGCATTCTTAGCTGAGGATGAAGAACACTCCCTTGATTTGATTGTCGCGTTAAAAACTAGCGGCGTTGTTGGAAATGTTTTGCATGTTGGCGGCCCAGTTCATGGAGCACGAGTAATCGAAACACTTTAGCTATTTCTTCTTGGTAACTTTCTTTTCTTTCTTTAATTTTTTTGAGCTAGACATTTCTGGTTTAGATTCCAAACTAGATAACCCATTCCAAGCTAAATTAACTAAGTGGGCTGCAACAACATCACGAGAGGGCCAGCGAGTATCTAGCCACCATTGCCCGGTAAGTGCGACCATCCCAACTAACATTTGGGAGTACATCGGCGCCATCTTCGGATCGAACCCACGGGCGGCAAATTCAGCGACAAAAATATTTTCTACTTCACTTGCGATATCGCTAATAAGTGTTGCAAAGGATCCAGATTGCGCGCCAACAGTTGAGTCACGCACCAATATTTGAAATCCATCGCTGCGAGTTTCAATATATGTAAGAAATGCAATCGCAGCTTGTTCGGCGCGCGCCCGAGGACGCCCAGTAGTTAGCGATGAGGTAATTAAAGTTAATAACGCCGCCATTTCGCGATCTACAACTACCGCATACAACCCTTCTTTGCCACCAAAATGTTCATAAATAACCGGCTTAGAAACTTTGGCCGCGGCCGCGATTTCTTCAACGGTTGCACCTTCAACCCCTTTTTCGGCGAAAATTGCACGCGAGACTTCAATCAATTGCGAGCGGCGTTCCGCGCTACTCATCCGCTTACGTGGGGCGCTCATAAGCCCAACGCTACGGGTTTCTACCGATATGCAGTAACTCTGGTCGTAAATAGGAAAAAGATGCGAGAGAATACGGGTTCCTCCATTGTGTAGTGGCTAGCACATGGGCCTTTGAAGCCCAGGGTCCAGGATCGATACCTGGTGGAGGAGCCACGACCAAGAGGAGATAGTTAGGCTTCGGTTAGACCAGAGTGAGGAGCGCTGTTGAATCGCCTAGATCTTGCAATAGTTCTGGCCGCGGGTGATGGCACCCGAATGAAATCAACAACTGCGAAAGTTTTACACGAAATCGCGGGACGATCACTCCTCTCGCATGTACTGCACGCAGTTTCAGAATTGCAACCAACTCACACTCGCGTAGTTGTCGGCGCGCAACATGAAGAAGTCACTTCGCACCTAAACGAGATTGCCCCTAAAGCGCACCCAGTCTTGCAAGCAAAGCGAAATGGCACTGGCCACGCAGTTCGATTAGCTCTCGAAGTCGGCGCAGTCGAAGGAACTATCTTGGTTACCGCCGGCGATACCCCATTGCTTACTGGATTAACGCTAACCGAACTTTTTGCCGAACACATTAAAGCTGGAGCGGTTGCGACGGTGTTGACTGCTGAGCTTCCAGATCCATTCGGTTATGGTCGAATTATTCGGGACGAGAACGATGAACTTCTTAAGATTGTTGAAGAGCGCGATGCGAGCGAAGTCGAACGTGACATTGCGGAGATTAATTCTGGGGTTTATCTATTTGATGCAAAAGCGCTCGCTGTAGCGCTCACAAAAATCACGACCGCAAATGTGCAAGGTGAAGAGTATTTAACTGATGTAATCGCAATTATGAAAGCTGATGGCGCGAAGGTAATTCCGATTGTTGTAAATAACTTTACCGAGATACTCGGAATTAATGACCGCTCCCAACTTTCAGAGTGCGCCTCATTCATGCGCGATCGGATTAATCATGCACTTATGGTTAGCGGGGTTTCAATTCTTGACCCAGCAACAACTTGGGTGGATTTCACTGCTGAAATCGCGCCAGATGTAACGCTACTGCCAGGCTCTTCTATTTCTGGGCATACCGTTATTGAAGCTGGCGCAGTGATTGGACCTCGGAGCACGCTGACAAATTGTCGCGTTGGCGCTGGCGCAAAAGTTGTGGAATCACATTGTGCTGGCAGCGCAATTGGTGCAAACGCAAACATTGGTCCATTTTCATATTTACGCGATGGCAATGACATTTCGGCCGATGCAAAAGTTGGCGCATTCGTTGAGATGAAAAATTCTTCACTTGGCCAAGGCTCGAAAGTCCCGCACCTTTCTTATGTGGGCGACGCTTCAATCGGAACTGGCACAAATATTGGGGCTGCCACAATTTTCGTTAATTACGATGGCGTTGCAAAACATCACACTGAAGTTGGAGACCATGTCCGAATTGGCAGCGACACAATGTTGGTTGCACCAGTCACGATTGGCGATGGCGCATATACCGCCGCCGGATCTGTCATCACCGAAGATGTGCCTGCTGGCGCAATTGGTGTAGGTCGCGCGAAGCAACGAAATATTCTGGATTGGGTATTACGAAAACGCCCAGGCACTAAATCCGCAGAAGCCGCTAAGAATGTGAAAGGGTCTGCCTCATGAGCGAGATTCGGTTAAGTTCTGAAAAACGGCTCCGATTATTTTCTGGTCGTGGTTATCCAGAACTCGCCGATAGCGTCGCTGCTGAATTAGGAATTCCATTAACCCCGACATCTGCTTATGATTTTGCAAACGGTGAAATCTTTGTGCGATTCGAAGAGAGCGTTCGTGGTTGCGATGCTTTTGTAATTCAAAGTCATGCAGCGCCGGTTAATAAGCAGATCATGGAACAACTAATTATGGTTGATGCACTTAAACGAGCATCAGCAAAACGAATTACCGTAGTGGCACCTTTTTATGGCTATGCGCGCCAAGATAAAAAACATCGCGGTCGCGAACCAATATCTGCACGATTGATGGCAGATCTTTTTAAAACGGCCGGCGCTGATCGGTTAATGGTGGTTGATTTACATACTTCACAAATCCAAGGTTTCTTCGATGGACCAGTTGATCATCTTTTTGCACTCCCACTTCTTGCAAATTATGTTGGCAGCAAAGTTGATCGCACCCGGCTAACCATTGTTTCGCCAGACTCCGGACGGGTACGGGTAGCAGAACGTTGGAGCGATCTGCTTGGCGGCTGCCCAATTGCATTTATTCACAAGACGCGTGATCCGAGAATTCCTAACGAATCCATTACTGGTCGAGTTGTTGGTGATGTAACTGGACAAACTTGTGTAGTTATTGATGACATGATTGATACTGCTGGGACCATTACTAAAGCAGTAGATGCTCTGATCGAAGCTGGTGCTAAAGAAGTAATCATCGCTGCTACTCACGCAGTTTTCTCTGGCCCTGCAGCAGAACGATTACGTAATTCAAAAGTGAGTGAAGTGGTAATTACCGATACGTTGCCAATTTCGGAAGAGAACAAATTCTCGAATTTAACGGTGCTCCCGATTGCGCCATTAATTGCCCGGGCTATCCGCGAAGTTTTTGAAGATGGATCAGTCACAAGTCTTTTCGATGGGATGAGCTAGCCCCGCTTTTACACGGCAGATAATCGCCGTTTTGCTTTAACTCGACCGCTCCCACTAATCTGTCGCATGTAACGGCGAGGGATAAATCTCGACAATCCGTAATCGACGCAGACACAGGAGCAAACGAAGATGGCTGAAATAACAATAAAGGGAACAATTCGTACCGAATTTGGTAAAGGTCCTTCCCGTAAAGCACGACGCGATGGCTTAGTTCCAGCGGTTATTTATGGCCATGGTGAAGCGCCAACTCATATCTCACTGCCAGCACGTGAAGTCGGAATTGCAATCAAGACTGCAAACGTACTTCTCGATATCGACCTAGGCAGCAAAACAGAATTAGTACTACCTAAATCAATCGTTCGCAATCCGCTAAAAGGAACGCTCGAACATCTTGATCTTGTAATTGTCCGCCGTGGTGAAAAAGTTATCGTTGCAGTCCCAGTTCACGCTACTGGTGAATTCGATCGCGACGGAATTTTGGAACACGTTAACAACACAATTGAAGTTGAAGCCGAAGCAACTGCAATCCCAGCATTCTTAGAACTCGACATGACCGGTTTAATGGCTGGCGAATCTAAGTACGCTGCTGATGTAGTCCTGCCTGCTGGTATAACGCTAGTAAGTGATCTAAAAATGACCGTGGTTCACCTTTCAGTTCGTGCCGCACAAGAAGAAGTTGTTGTTGTTGCACCTGTTGAAGGCGATGCTGCCGCTGCAACAGCCGCTGCTCCAGCTGAAGGCGAAGCCGCGAAAGAAGAAAAGAAGTAACTTTTCTTTCGACGAGGCTAACCTTGCTCCATGGCTAATCGTTGGCTCATTGTCGGACTCGGTAATCCAGGTCCGGAATATATGAATACGCGTCACAACATCGGCGCGCTCGTAGTTGAGCGAATGGCGGCACAATCTCAAGCAAAGTTTTCGGCTCATAAAGCGCGCGCAGATATTGCTGAAATTCGATTAGGCGTTGGCGGCGAAACTCCAGTTTTAATTCTGGCGAGACCGCGTTCTTATATGAATGAATCTGGCGGCCCAGTAAAAGCTTTAGCTGATTATTTCTCAATCGAGCCAGATCAAATCATTGTATTGCATGATGAATTAGATATTGATTTTAATTCAATTCGAGTAAAACTCGGCGGTGGCGATAACGGCCACAATGGTCTAAAAAGTGTTACCCAATCAATAGGAAGCGGCGAGTATTACCGAATCCGAATGGGAATTGGTCGCCCACAAGGCCAGCAAGATCCAGCTGATTTTGTACTAAAGCAATTTGCTAGCCAAGAGAAGAAAGATCTTGAAGTCTTTCTAGCCGAGGGTGGCGATGCGATTGAATCGCTAATCACGCAAGGACTCGAAAAAACCCAACAAGATTTTAATTCTTAAAATTATCAGCCAGTATTTCGAAGGCCAGCCGCAACTCCATTTATTGTAAGTAGTAATGCGCGTCGGATTAGCTCTTCATTCGCAGCGCTTCCCGAACGAACTTTGGCAAGTAATGAAATTTGAAGTAAGTGAAGTGGTGCGAGGTAAGTGTCTCTTATTTGCAAAGTTCGCGCCAAAATCTCTTGATCGCCAAGAATCTCCTGCTTTTTAGTTAGTAATAGAATTTCCGTTTTTGTTAATTCAAATTCAGCTTCGATAGTTGTTAAGAAATGATGCAACGATGGATCAACCAAGGTTTCAACATATTTGCGTGCCATGACTAAATCGGTTTTAGCTATGGTCATCTCCACGTTACTGATAAAGGTACGGAAGAAGTGCCAATCTTTAAGCATCAGTTGCATTACCGAATCCTTGCCAGATTCGCGAGCAGCTTTTAAGCCAGTACCAACTCCAAACCAACCTGGAACGATTTGGCGCGATTGGGTCCAACCAAATACCCAAGGAATTGCCCGCAAACTTGAAAGGTCGGAGGTAGCATCCGGACGGCGCGCTGGCCGCGAGCCCAGAAATAAATCACCCAATTGTTCAACTGGAGTTGAGGCATAGAAATAAGCTGGTAAATCTGGATGATCAACTAAGGCGCGATAACGCGCAAACGATGCATCGCTAATCAAAGTCATGCAAGCGTTCCAATTTTCTAAATCAATCGGTGCTTGTCTTGGTTTTCGATTTAGTACGGTTGCTTCTAACGCCGCAGCAAGCGTTAATTCAACATTCTCTCGAGCTAGTGCAGGCAGCGCGTATTTATCGGAAATTACTTCGCCTTGTTCGGTCATCTTTATTTGGCCATCGAGTGAACCCCAAGGGAGTGCAATTAACGCATCATAAGTTGGGCCACCACCGCGACCGACTGAGCCACCGCGACCGTGGAATAACCGCAACTTAACGCCATGTTTCATCGTGACATCACGAAGTCGACGTTGCGCTCGATGAATCTCCCATTGGCTGGTTGCAATGCCAGCATCTTTATTTGAATCTGAATAACCAAGCATTACTTCTTGAATATCGCCACGAAGTTTCACTAGCTTTCGATAAATTGGAGTTGATAACAATTCATCGAGAATTTCAGCGGCTGAACGTAACTCATGTACCGTTTCAAGTAGCGGCGCAAAACCAATTTTTGCAAAGGGGGAAGCGCCATCTAATTTAATTAAATCTGCTGATTGCGCTATTACGGCGGCGGCAAGCACATCAGTAGCGCTCTTAGTCATGGAAATTATGTAGGTTTCAATGACCGCCGGGTCAAAATTTTCCAGTGACTCTTTTATTGCCACAAAAGTAGTTAGCGTCTTTTTTGAAATCTCGGTTAGAGCTGCAGTATTTGGCTTGATATTTGATTCTAGGATTCCGGCTAGTAATTTATGGCGCTTATCTCTATCCAGCTCGCGATAATTTTCATGCGCAAAAAGTTCTACTAAACAATTTTCATGAACCCCAGAATGCTCTCTAATATCCATTGTTGCATGGGTCATGCCAAAGGCAGTGATAGTTCTAATAGTGCGTTCTAGTAATCCAGTAGCAATTAATTCGCCTTTATGCGTTAGTAGCGAGTTATACATAAGCAGGAGATCGGAAATTAGCTCTGCGGTATCGTGATAATCGCGACCATCAACATGTGTTTCATTTTTGGCATGACGCGTTCTAGTTAATTCCAATCGATGTCGGATAGCAGTTGCTTTCAATCGATACGGCTCTTCAACGTTTATGCGTTTAAATCTAGGTTCGATTTCTGGAATATTGAGTAAATCTTTAGCTACCGAATCTTCTAATTCTTTAGAAGTCCCAGCAATTCTGGTGGAAACCGAGAGCGCTTGTCGAAGCTCGTCGAGTACCTCCAAGGTAACTCGAATTGCGTGGCCCATTTGTAACACAATTGCTTGCTTTGTAATAGCTGGCGTGATGTTTGGATTTCCGTCACGATCGCCGCCAATCCAACTTCCAAAACTAAGTGGTTTTGCAGTTGGGGATAAGTTGATGTTCAGTCGTTTTAATTCGCGAGCAAAATCATCTAAAACCTCTGGAATAGTGTGGCGAAATAAATCATCCAAATAATAAAGCGCATTTACGGCTTCATCTAGCGGTTCGGGTTGACCTAGTCGAAGTTCATCGGTCTGCCATAGTAAGTCAACGGCTTCGGCTAACCGGCGCGATTGGCTTCCGCTGGCTTGTTCATCTAACAGGTTTGCAATGGTTGCCAACTTACTTAATACCGAACGACGTGCAGCTTCAGTTGGATGCGCGGTAAATACCGGACGCACTGAAAAATTAGCTAGCCAAATTTTTACATCGCTCTCCGTAAAATCTTTATTCTCGATTTTAGCTTTCTCAATGTGGTCAACCGCTCGAGAAATCCAAGAACTGCCATCTTCGCGCGCTGCGGCGAGAATTCTGGAACGATGCACTTGCTCTGCCACGTTAGCTAAATTGAAATAAGTATTAAATGCCCTTACTAATTGGACACATTCGTCTACTGTTAAATTTGCTAAAGTTTTCTCAGCGCCGCCATCGCGTACTTCTTTTCGCACTTTTTCAACTAAATCTAAAAGGTGTGTGCCCACTTGTCGGACTAAAGTTTCACCGAGTAGGTCGCCGAGCCTGCGGACATCTGCGCGCAATTCCGCATCATCATTGGCAATAGCTTGATGTGGCTCTACGGACATATGGCTAATCATGTCAGCAAGTCGACGGTAGAATCTCCTTGATTAAGCCCCCTTTGATACCCCAGGTATTGAAAGTTGGGGCCAATTCGCGTTGCGCAAGTATGAAAGGAGTGGTGATGCAAGGGTTATTAGATGTGCTCGGGCGAGCAATCGATCTCGATAAGTACTTTACGGAATCAATAACCGATGTTGTCTGTGTGCAATCGTTGACGCCATTTCTATTAAGCCATCGTGCAAGTACTAAGCCAATCGTAATTGTCACGCACTCAAGCCGTCGCGCCGAAGATATTGGGAATGAGTTGTCGGCAATATTGGGCAAAGAAGCAATCATCCAATTTCCAGCTTGGGAAACTCTGCCACACGAAAAATTAAGCCCAAAGAGTGACACCGTTGCGCAACGAATTCATGCGCTCTATCAATTACAGAACGCAACCGGCAAGGCGAAAATTCTAATCGCACCAATCAGAGCCTTAATCCAGCCGTTAATCGGCACAATTACTGAAACTCCATTACTGCAGTTGGAAATTGGTAAAGAAATTTCACTCTCTGATTTAGTTTCACAATTAACTTTTATGGCTTACAACCGCACTGATTTAGTTGAACGTCGTGGGGATTTCGCAGTGCGTGGTGGCATCGTAGATATTTTCCCGCCACTAGATGAACATCCAGTGCGAATTGAATTTTTTGGTGACGATATCGAAGAGATGCGCTATTTTGCGGTTTCGGATCAGCGAACTTTTGCACCATTCCTTGGCAAATTAGAAGTTTTGCCTTGTCGTGAGCTGTTAATTACTAACGATGTAAAGGCCCGTGCACTTGCGCTAGCCGGTGCATATCCAGAGCTAAGTGATATTTGTACGCGGATTTCACAGGGTACTTATGTAGAAGGAATGGAATCGTTAGCCTCGGCGCTTTCGCCAGCCATGAAACCACTTCTTTCATACTTAAAGAAAAATACCGAGTTAATTCTTTTAGATGAAGAACGAAATCGATCTCGAACGCTCGACTTAGTAAACACCAGCAATGAATTCTTAGAAGCAGCTTGGTCTAACGCTGCAAATGGTGGCGCAACTCCCATTGATTTGCGTAACTTATTAGGTGGCGGCACTTATTCATCATTTGATGAGCTTCGCGAGTACGCCCAAAATGTTGGCAATTTTGGTTGGCGCAGTATCAATAACTTTGGTGGCGATGATTCAACATTTATCGAAGATTTTTTGCCGCATGAACCTTATAAAGGTAATAACGAAAAAGTGGTGGCAGATATCGCTAATTGGTTCCGTAGCGGTTACTTAGTTTTCTTATCTGCACATAGCCACGGGTTAGCGGATCGTTATTTCGAGATATTAGTTGATTCCGATGTACCAGTAAGAAAAAGTGAGTCGATAAAAAGCGCGCCATCGCGTGATGGCGTAATCGTCACAACTTCAAGTCTTGAGTTTGGCTTTATTAACGATGATATAAAAGTTGTATTAATTACTGATAAAGATATTTCAGGTCATCGGAACACGACTGGCGATGGCGTAAAAATGCCATCTCGTCGGAAGAAAACTATTGATCCATTAGAGCTAAAAGCCGGCGATTACGTAGTACACGAACAGCATGGCGTTGGTAGATATATCGAATTAGTTAAGCGAGATTTCGGTGGCGCAATTCGTGAATATTTAGTAATCGAATACG